>WBZU01000023.1_pt1 | contig 208331 bp, 175 predicted proteins | sample 5204311 | NCBI WGS metagenome assembly WBZU01 (sample SAMN12344359, study PRJNA552823) | activated sludge metagenome | biome: Activated sludge suspended growth; feature: Nitrification reactor; material: Wastewater; isolation source: activated sludge from nitrification reactor of wastewater...
GTGCAGCACTGAAGAAAACCGATGGATTTGTCGTCCTGGCTAGGCGCAAACCGCAGCGATGCCCAGTGGCATCGCGAGGATTTGCAACGACGCCAGGGCGGCAAAGGCGCGGTTTTATGTGCTGCATGGCGTGGAACACTGCACTAGGAGCCCCGCGGCTGGCCGGCCCGCAGCCGCTGCCTGCATTGCCGCGCGTTCGCCGCGGCGCCTGCGCCGGCCGCCGCGCCGGCCGTGCTACTTGCCGCGATGCTCGCAGTTCGGCTTGGTGCACGTGGCGTACAGCGACAGCGAATGCTCCTGCAGCGCGAAGCCGCGCTCGGTGGCGATCGCGCGCTGGCGCTGCTCGATCTCGGCGTCGAAGAACTCCTCGACGCGGCCGCAGGTCAGGCACACCAGGTGGTCGTGGTGCTGGCCCTCGTTCAGCTCGAACACCGCCTTGCCCGATTCGAAGTTGCTGCGCGTCAGCAGGCCGGCCTGCTCGAACTGCATCAGCACGCGGTAGACGGTGGCCAGGCCGACGTCGGCGCCTTCGGTCAGCAGCACCTTGAACACGTCCTCGGCCGTCATGTGGCGCTGCGTCGCGCGCTGGAAGACCTCGAGGATCTTGATGCGCGGCAGCGTGGCCTTCAGGCCACTGCTCTTGAGTTCGGCAACTTGGTTCATCGAAGGCGGCGGGCGGATGGCGGCAGACGGCGGCCGCTAGAATTCCGCCGATGATAGTCAGCCGCGGCGCACGCGCGTCCAGGCCCGCCCCGATCACCATGCGCCGCCCGCTTCCATTGCGCCCGACCGCCGCAGCAGCAGCATTGGTGTTGCTGGCGGGATGCAGTTCGTGGACGCCGGGCGGCGACCCGATCGTGCGCTGGGTGCCGGCCTACCGGATCGACATCCAGCAGGGCAACGTGGTCACGCGCGACCAGCTCGAGAAGGTCAAGGTGGGCATGACGCGGCTGCAGGTGCGCGACATCCTCGGCACGCCGCTGATCGCCGACCCCTTCCATGCCGGCCGCTGGGACTACATCTTCACCTTCGACCAGCCGCGCAAGCCGATGCAGCGCCGCGCCGTCGTGCTGCTGTTCGAAGGCGACCAACTGCACGACATCCAGGCGCCCGAGTTGCCGACCGAGCGCGAGTTCGTCGCCGGCATCGCCAAGGCCGACGGCAGCTTCAAGGTTCCGCAGCTCGAACTCACCCCCGAGCAGATCGGCGCGCTGCCGGTGCCGCCCAAGCCGCAGCAGCCGGCGCAGCCTGAGCCGCCCAGCGGCGTCACCCGCAACTACCCGCCGCTGGAGCCGTCCTGACCCTTCGTGGGGCAGACGCGGCCGCGGTGCCCACCGCCATGTTGAACATCGCGATTGCCGGCGCCTGCGGGCGCATGGGCCGGATGCTGATCGACGCCGTGCAGGCGGCCGACGATTGCCGCCTGTCGGGCGCGCTCGACGTTGCCGGCAGCCCGGCGCTGGGCGCCGACCCGCTCGCCGCCGGCGGCGGCCGCAGCGGCCTGGCGATCACCGCCGACCTGCGTGCCGGCCTGGCCGGTGCCGACGTGTTGATCGACTTCACCCGGCCGGCCGGCACGCTCGCGCACCTGGCGGTGTGCCGCGAACTCGGCGTGCGTGCGGTGGTCGGCACCACCGGCTTCGACGACGCGCAGCGCGCGCAGATCGCCGAGCACGCGCGCCACATCGGCATCGTGATGGCGCCCAACATGAGCCTGGGCGTGAACGTGGTGCTCAAGCTGCTCGACGTGGCCGCGCGCGCGCTGCGCGACGGCTACGACATCGAAGTCATCGAGGCGCACCACCGCCACAAGGTCGACGCGCCCAGCGGCACCGCGCTGGCGATGGGCCAGGTGGTGGCCGACGCGCTCGGCCGCGACCTGAAGGCCTGCGCCGTCTACGGCCGCGAAGGCGTGACCGGCGAGCGCGATCCGAAGGCGATCGGCTTCGCCACTGTGCGCGGCGGCGACATCGTCGGCGACCACACCGTGCTGTTCGCCGGCACCGGCGAGCGCATCGAGATCACCCACCGCGCCGCCAGCCGCGCCACCTACGCGCAGGGCAGCCTGCGCGCGGCGCGCTTCCTGGCCGGCCGCGGCCCGGGGCTGTACGGCATGGCCGACGTGCTCGGGCTGTAGCGGCGCGCGGCCGATGCAGGGGCTCGCCGACTTCTGGAGCCAGGCCGACGCAGTGGGCCGCGCGGTCGCGGCGCTGCTGCTGGCGATGTCGATCGGCGCCTGGGTCGTGATCCTGTGGAAGGCCTGGGTGCTGCGGCGCACGCGGCGCGACCTGGCGCGCGCGGTGCCGGCCTTCTGGGACGCACGCTCGCTCGCCGACGGGCGCGCACGGCTGGCCGCGCTCGACCGCGAGCGCGTGCTGCTGCCGCTGCTCGACGCCGCCGCCGCCAGCGGCGCCGCGGGCACGCTGCACGCCGCCGGCCGCGCGCAGTCGCAGCTGACGCGCCGGCTGCGCGACGCGCTGCACCGCGGCCTCGCGCACCTGCAGTTCGGCCAACCGCTGCTGGCGTCGATCGGCAGCACCGCGCCCTTCGTCGGCCTGTTCGGCACGGTCTGGGCGATCTACCACGCGCTCGTCGGCATCTCGGCCGCGGGGACGATCACGATCGAGAAGGTCGCCGGCCCGGTGGGCGAGGCGCTGGTCATGACCGCCGCCGGCCTGGCGGTGGCGATCCCGGCGGTGCTGGCCTTCAACATCTACGGCCAGTGGGTCGCCGCCTGCGAGGCCGAGCTCGAAGGCTTCGCGCACGACCTGCGCGAGCTGGCGCTCGACGGCGCGGCGCGCGGGGCTTGACGATGGCCTTCGGCCGGATCGAGCGCGGATCGGGTTCGCGGCCGATCAGCGACATCAACATGACGCCGCTGATCGACGTGATGCTGGTGCTGCTGGTGATCTTCATGATCACCGCGCCGCTGCTGACCACGAGCCTGAAGCTCGACCTGCCCAAGGCCGCGGGCGGGCAGCCGAGCGAGGCCGGATCGGTGCTGGCGGTGGCCGTCGACGCCAGCGGGCAGCTGTTCGTCGGCGACGAGCCGGTCGCGCGCGAGCAGCTGCTGCAGCGCGGCCGCGCCGCCGCGCAGCGCGACCCCGCCACCGAGGTGCAGCTGCGTGCCGACAGCAGCGTGCCCTACGGCCGCGTGGCCGAGCTGATCGGCGTGCTGCAGGACGCGGGCCTGGCCCGCATCGGCTTCGTCACCGAGACGCCGCAGGCGGCGGCCGCGCCCGCCGGGCCCGCGAAATAGCGGCTCCTACAATCCCGCGGGATGAACGAGAAGTACATCCCCGCCGAGGTCGAAGCCGCTGCCCAACGGGCCTGGAACGCGGCCGACGCCTATCGCGTCGTCGAGGACGCGAGCCGTCCGAAGTTCTACGCCTGCTCGATGCTGCCCTACCCCAGCGGCAAGCTGCACATGGGGCATGTGCGCAACTACACCATCAACGACATGCTCGCGCGCCAGCTGCGCATGAAGGGCATGAACGTGCTGATGCCGATGGGCTGGGACGCCTTCGGCCTGCCCGCCGAGAACGCGGCGATGAAGAACAAGGTGCCGCCGGCGCAGTGGACCTACGCCAACATCGCCCACATGAAGGCCCAGATGCAGGCGATGGGCCTGGCGATCGACTGGAGCCGCGAGGTCGCCACCTGCCACCCCGGCTACTACAAGTGGAACCAATGGCTGTTCCTGAAGATGCTCGAGGCCGGCATCGCCGAGCGCCGCACGCAGGTGGTCAACTGGGATCCGGTGGACCAGACGGTGCTGGCCAACGAGCAGGTGATCGACGGCCGCGGCTGGCGCAGCGGCGCGGTGGTCGAGAAGCGCGAGATCCCCGGCTACTACCTGAAGATCACGCAGTACGCCGACGAGCTGCTCGAGCACGTGCAGCAGCACCTGCCCGGATGGCCCGAGCGCGTGAAGCTGATGCAGGAGAACTGGATCGGCAAGAGCGAAGGCCTGCGCTTCGCGTTCACGCACGACATCCGCGGCGACGATGGCCAGCCGATCCAGGGCGGGCGCCTGTACGTGTTCACCACGCGCGCCGACACCATCATGGGCGTGACCTTCTGCGCGGTGGCGCCCGAACATCCGCTGGCGGCGCATGCCGCGCAGCGCGACGCGAAGGTCGCCGCCTTCGTCGAGGCCTGCCAGGCCGGCGGCACCACCGAGGCCGAGCTGGCGATCAAGGACAAGGAAGGCATCGACACCGGCCTCGCGGTCACGCACCCGCTGACCGGCGCGCCGGTGCCGCTGTGGGTCGGCAACTACGTGCTGATGAGCTACGGCGACGGCGCCGTGATGGGCGTGCCGGCGCACGACGAGCGCGACTTCGCCTTCGCCAGGAAATACGGCTTGCCGATCCGGCAGGTGATCGAGGTCGAAGGCCTGCCCTTCAGCACCGACGCCTGGGCCGAGCACTATGCCGACAAGGCGCGGGCACGCTGCGTCAACAGCGGCGTGCTCGACGGCCTGGGCCACAAGGCGGCGGTAGACCAGGTGGCCGAGCTGCTGAGCGCCCGCGGCCTGGGCGAGAAGAAGACCACCTGGCGGCTGCGCGACTGGGGCGTCAGCCGCCAGCGCTACTGGGGCACGCCGATCCCGATCATCCACTGCGATGGGACCGACGGGCCCGGGGGCCCTACCCCGGGCTGCGGCGTGGTGCCGGTGCCGGAGAAGGACCTGCCGGTGGTGCTGCCCGAAGACCTGATCCCCGACGGCAGCGGCAACCCGCTGAACAAGTGCGAGGCTTTCCTGAAGTGCGTGTGCCCGTCGTGCGGCCGGCCGGCGCGGCGCGAGACCGACACGATGGACACCTTCGTCGATTCGTCGTGGTACTTCATGCGCTACTGCGACCCGCGGCTGCCGGACGCGATGGTCGGCGCCGGCACGCGCTACTGGATGCCGATGGACCAGTACATCGGCGGCATCGAACACGCGATCCTGCACCTGCTGTACGCGCGCTTCTGGACCAAGGTGATGCGCGACCTGAAGCTGGTGGCGGTGGACGAGCCCTTCACCCGGCTGCTGACGCAGGGCATGGTGCTCAACCACATCTACAGCCGGCGCGCCAAGGCCGGCGGCATCGAATACTTCTGGCCGCACGACGTCGAGAACGTGTACGACGCCGGCGGCAAGATCGTGGGCGCCCGGCTCGCGAGCGACGGCAGCGCGGTCGACTACGAGGGCGTGGGCACGATGTCCAAGTCCAAGAACAACGGCGTCGACCCGCAGGAGCTGATCGACAGGTACGGCGCCGACACCGCGCGGCTGTTCGTCATGTTCGCGAGCCCGCCGGAGCAGACGCTCGAATGGAACGATGCCGGCGTCGAAGGCGCGCACCGCTTCCTCAAGCGCGTCTGGGCCTTCGGCGCGAAGCAGGCCAAGGCCCTGCGCGCCGCCGCCGCCGCCGAGCCGGGTGCGGCGCCGCTGCGCGCCGAGGCCCGGGCGCTGCGCCGCGAGGTGCACCGGGTGCTGCGCCAGATGAGCTACGACTACGAGCGCATGCAATACAACACCGTGGTGTCGGGCTGCATGAAGCTGCTCAACGCGCTCGAAGGCTTCGCTTTCGACGCCAGCGACGGCGACGCCGCCGTGCTGCGCGAAGGCACCTCGGTGCTGCTGCGCGCGCTGTACCCGGCCTGCCCGCACATCACGCACGAGCTTTGGGTGGGGCTGGGCTTCGGCCAGGCCGCGGGCAGCCTGCTCGACGCGCGCTGGCCGCAGGTGGACGAAGCGGCGCTCGAGCAGGACGAAGTCGAACTGGTGCTGCAGGTCAACGGCAAGCTGCGCGGTGCGCTGCGCGTGCCGGCACAGGCCGACCGCGCTGCGATCGAGGCGGCGGCCGCCGCCAGCCCCGACTTCCTGCGCTTCGCCGAAGGGCGCGCGCCGAAGAAGGTGGTCGTCGTCCCGGGCCGGCTGGTCAACGTGGTGGTGTGATGCGGCGCCGCACCTGGCTGGCGGCGGCGCTGCCGCTGGCGGCGGCCGGCTGCGGCTTCAAGCTGCGCGGTGCGGCCGACCTGCACTTCGACAGGATCGCGCTCGCCGGCTTCGCGGCGCGCTCGCCGCTGGAGCAGGAGTTGCGCAGCGCGCTCGCGCGCCACGCGACCGTGCTCGACGCGCCCGACAAGGCCGATGTGGTGCTGCAGGCGCTGACCGAGCAGCGGCGGCGCAAGGCGGCGGCCTTCACCGCATCGGGCCAGGTGCGCGAGTTCCAGTTCCGCTCGATCTTCAAGTACGCTGTGCACACGCCGGCCGGCCGCGAGCTGATCGGGCCGGTGCAGATCGAGCTGTACCGCGACATGACCTACGTCGAGGTCCAGACGCTGGGCAAGGAGCAGGAGGAGCAGGCGCTGTTCAGCGAGATGCAGTCCGAGATCGTGCTGCAGGTGTTGCGGCGGCTGTCGGCGATCCGGCTGTAGGCCGATGCAGCTGCGCGCCGACCAGCTGGCCGCGCACCTGCAGCGCGGCTGCAAGGCGCTGTACCTGGTGCACGGCGACGAGCCGCTGCAGGTGCAGGAGGCCTGCGACGCGATCCGCGCCGCCGCGCGCGCTGCCGGATACGCCGAGCGCCAGGTGTTCAGCGTCGGCGGCGCTCACTTCGACTGGAGCGGCCTGATCGGTGAGGCGCAGTCGCCGAGCCTGTTCGCCGAGCGCCGGCTGATCGACATCCGCATCCCGTCGGGCAAGCCGGGCAAGGACGGCTCCGACGCGCTGCAGCGTTACGCCGCGGCGCTGCCCGACGACGTGCTGACGCTGATCCAGTGCCCGCGTCTGGACGGCCAGCAGCACAAGAGCGCCTGGTTCGCCGCGCTCGACGCCGCCGGCGTGGTGCTGCGCATCGACCCGGTCGAGCGCGCGGCGCTGCCGGCGTGGATCGCGCAGCGGCTGGCGCGCCAGGGCCAACGCGTGGCTGACGGCGAGGAAGGGCAGCGCACCCTCGCCTTCTTCGCCGACCGGGTCGAGGGCAACCTGCTCGCTGCGCACCAGGAGGTGCTCAAGCTCGGCCTGCTGTACCCGCCGGGCGTGCTCGGCTTCGGGCAGGTGGAGGCGAGCGTGCTCAACGTCGCGCGCTACGACGTGTTCAAGCTCGGCGAGGCGGTGCTCGGCGGGCGCGTGGCGCGCGCGCTGCGCATGCTCGACGGCCTGCGCGCCGAGGGCGAATCGCCGGTGCTGGTGCACTGGACGCTGGCCGAGGACATCCGCGCGCTCGCACGCGTGAAGGCGGCGCAGGCGCAGGGCCAGCCGCTGCCGCTGGCGCTGCGCGACGCGCGCGTGTGGGGTGCGCGCGAGCGGCTGTTCGCGCGCGCGCTGCCGCTGCTGGACGAAGCCGCGCTGCGCGGCCTGCTGCAGGCCGCGAGCCAGTGCGACGGCCTGGTCAAGGGGCTGAAGCCGCCGGGCTGGCCGCCCGAAGCCTGGGACGGGCTGCGCCGCCTGATGCTGCTGGTGCTGCAGCCGCTGGCGCGCGATGCGCCGGGCGCGCCGCTGCCGCGGCTGGCCTTGGACGGCTGAGGCCGATCGGGGCTGCGCGCCTGCGGCCGGCCCCGCGACGGCGGTTTCGTCCCCATGCCGTGGCGGCGTGACATCGGGCACGCGGATGCGCACCGGCGATCTCCAGGTGCTGCGTGCGCTGTCGAATGGACTCGGGCCTGGACGCCGTGCGTCTCGGCCAACCAACCGGCACCCCACCCATGTCGATGCTCTACCTGCTCAGTCTCGTCGGCGTGTCCATCGCCGTCGTCCTCTGCCTCGCGGAAGCAGTCCTCGCGGTCTCGCGGCGGCCGCCCTGGGAGCACGCGCGCCGGTCGATGATGCCGAGCCCGGTGCCGGCGCTCGGGGAACAACAGGCCGACTCCCAAGCGCCGAACCTGCACAGGGCTTGCGCAGCGTCGGGCGCCGGATCGGAATGCGGACGCAGCCTTGTGCCGGAACATCGGCAGGCCGTCGTCGTCGCGCGACGGGGCGTGCGCCGCTGCGCCCCGAGTCCGGCCGAGGCGCACGGGCCCGGCTGACATCGGCATCGCGACGCCTCGGCGCGCTGCGCCGGCAGCGGCGCCGGCACCTGGCCTTGGCAGCCGCTGGGGGATCTGCGCCGGCGCCTCGCACGGCGACACACCGCCTTGGCAGGCAGGTGCGCCCGACCGCCGCAGGGTCGCCGGCCGCGGTGCCGCATCCCGCTGCTGCGGCCATGCGAACATTGCCGCATGCCGACCGCCGACCCCGCGTCCTTCGCCTACCAGCACCACCGGCTCGATGCGCAGCTGCGCGCGCACCTGCTCGACATCGTGGGCGCCGACTTCGCCGGCGCGCTGCAGCGGCTGCAGCGCTGGCACCGCGCGCTCGAGCGGCACATCGACATCGAGGACACCCGCCTGCTGCCGCACGTGCCCGAAGGCGCGCGCTGGAACGCGCGCCTGTATCGCGTCGAGCACGACCGCATCCGGCTGCTCGCCGATGAATACCTGCAGAAGGTGCGCGCGGCGGCCGCACGGCCGCCGCGCAGCACGCGCGCGCAGCGCAGCGCCGTGCTGGTGCTGCTCGACGCCGCGCATTCGCTGCGCCACCTGCTCGAGCACCACCACGAGCGCGAGGAGATGGCGCTCGCGCACGAGCTGCCGGCGGCGCTGCAGCAGGCGGCGTGGTCTCGGGCGCGCGCGTCATCCGCCTGACGGCGCGCGGCCGCACCGGGGCGCAGGCCGGCGCCGGATCGGATCGTGGCGACGTCCCGTCGCGAAGACAGCGCCCGGGGACGCGCCGGGCCGACCCCGGTTTCCTTGGCCCCGCGTGGGGCTGGCTGGGCGCGGCCCGGCCCCGGGGGTACTCAGTACCCGCGCCCGACTGGCACCAGGTGCGCCAGCGGCGCGCCGGCTGCGAGGGCGCGCACGTTGGCCGCCACCACCTGCGCGGCGCTGTGGGGGGCGGTCTGGGCCGCCACGTGCGGCAGCAGCGTAACCCGCGGGTGCTGCCAGTACGGGTGCTCGGGCGGCAGCGGCTCCTGGTGGAACACGTCGAGCACCGCGCGGCCGACCTGGCCGCGGTCCAGCGCCGCCAGCAAGTCGGCGTCGACGACATGCGCGCCGCGCGCCAGGTTGACGACACCCGCGCCGCGCGGCAGCGCCGCGAAGAAGGTTGCGTCCAGCAGCCCCTCGGTGGCGGGCGTCAGCGGCAGCAGGTTGATCACGATGTCGGATTGCGCCAGCAGCCCGGGCAGCGCCGCTGCGCCGTGCCGGTGGCCGATGCCCGCCGGCAACGCTGCCGCGGCGCGCGGGTGCAGGCTCCAGCCGCTGACCTGAAAGCCGAGCTGCACCAGCCGGCGCGCCGCCGCCAGGCCCATCTCGCCCAGCCCGAGCACCAGCACGCGCAGGCTGTCGGCGCGCCGCTGCGGCCGTTGTTGCCAGCGCCGCTCGCGCTGGTCGAGCGCGTAGTCGAAGAAGTCGCGCTGCAGCGCCAGCGTCGCCCACAGCGCGGTCTCGGCCATCGCCGCGGTCATCGCCGGGTCCACCATGCGCGCGATCGGCACGCCGGCCGGCAGCGTCGGGTCGCGCAGCAGCCGCTCCACGCCGGCCCACAGCGACTGGATCAGCCGCAGCCGCGGCAGCCCGCGCAGGCTGCCGGGCGGCGGGTTGGCGACGACCGCCACTTCGACCGCATCGGCCTGGGCGAGCGCCGCGCCGCGGTCCAGCCAGCGCGCTTCGGGCAGGGCGGCCCGCAGGCACTGCTGCCAGGCCGCCAGTTCGGCCGCGTCGAATTCGCCGCACAACAGGATGTTCATCCGCCGTGCCCCGGATCGGTTCGCCGGCCGGCGGCGGCCGGGTGCCGCGCTGCCGCGTCGTGCAGGCGCGCCAGCGCGACCGCGACGGTCTGCTCGCGTACCGCGCTGCGGTCGCCGTCCAGCTGCAGCCGTTCGGCCCGGATCTGGGGCGCGCCGGCAGCGCCGCGTGCGGCCAGCGCCAGCCACACCGTGCCCACCGGCTTGGCCGGCGTGCCGCCGCCGGGCCCGGCGACGCCGGTGATCGCCGCCGCCAGATCGACCCCGGCGCGCAGCAGCGCGCCTTCGGCCATCGCGCGCGCCACCGGCTCGCTGACCGCGCCATGCGCGGCGATCAGCGCCGCCGGCACGCCCAGCAGCTCGGTCTTGGCGGCGTTGCTGTAGCTGACCCAGCCGCGTTCGAACCAGTCGCTGGAGCCGGCCACCATCGTGCAGGCGGCCGCAACCAGGCCGCCGGTGCAGCTCTCGGCGGTGGCGATGCGCCAGCCGCGCGCGCGCAGCGCGTCGGCCAGGGCCCGCACCGCCGGCTCGAAGGGCTTCAGTTCCACAGCCATCTCCCGGCAAGCACGACCAGTACCGTGCAGGCTGCGGCGACGAAGTCGTCGAGCAGGATGCCCAGGCCCTGGCGCCAGCCGATCGCCCCGCCGGGCGGCACCGGCAGCAGCCGGTCGGCCCAGCCCACCGGCCCCGGCTTGGCCGCGTCGAAGAAGCGGAACAGCGCGAAGGCCGCCAGTTGCCCGATCGGACCGGCCGGCGCGATCGCCGCCAGCACCGCCCAGAACGCGACCACCTCGTCCCAGACGATCGCCCCCGGATCGGCGGTGTGCAAGTGGCGTGCGGTGACCGCGCAGGCCCACACGCCCAGCAGCGTGCCCGCGGCGATGATCGCCGCCCAGGGCAGCGGCCCGGCCAGCCGATCGAGCAGCACGAAGCCGGCCCAGCCCGCCAGCGTGCCGGCCGTGCCCGGCGCCTTCGGCGACAGCCCGCTGCCCAGGCCCAGCGCGATCAGGTGCGCCGGGTGCGCGAACAGGAAGCGCGCATCGGGCCGCCGCGGCGCGGCGCCGGGCTGCGCAGCGGCGTCGGAGCGTGTCATGTCCGGAAGTGGTCGAACCCCGAGGCCGCCACTTCGACCGCGCGGCCGTCGGCATCGACCACGCGCAGCGCCGCGCCCGGCTCGATCCGGCCGATGCGGGCTACCGCGACGCCGGCCGCCTGCGCGGCGGCCTGGACCGCGGCGGCGCGCGCTGCCGGGGCGGTGAACAGCAGCTCGTAGTCGTCGCCGCCCTGCAGCAGGCAGCTTCGCTGCAGCGCCGGCGGCAGCTCGCCGAGCCAGTGGCTGCGCGGCAGCGCCGCGATCTCCACCCGCGCACCCACACTGCTGGCGCGCAGCACGTGCCCCAGGTCGCCGAGCAGGCCGTCGCTGAGGTCGATCGCGCTCGTGGCCAGCCCGCGCAGCGCGATGCCGAGCGCGACCCGCGGCTGCGGCCGCTCCATCGCGCAGCGCGCCGCGTCGAAGGCTTCGGCGCTGATGCGCGCGTTGCCGCGGAAGGCCTCGAGCGCCGCGCGCGCATCGCCGAGCGTGCCGCTGACCCACAGATCGTCGCCGGCGCGCGCGCCGCCGCGCAGCAGCGCCTGGCCGGCGGGCACTTCGCCGAATGCGGTGATCGAGATCACCAGCGGCCCGGCGGTGGTGTCGCCGCCGACCAGCTCGATGCCGTGGGCATCGGCCAGCGCCAGCAGGCCGCGCGCGAAGCCTTCGAGGAAGGCCTCGTCGGCGCGCGGCATCGCCAGCGCCAGCGTGAAGGCGCGCGGCTCGGCGCCGCAGGCCGCCAGGTCGCTGAGGTTGACGGCCAGCGCCTTGTGGCCGAGCCGCTCGGGCGCGACGGTCGGCAGGAAGTGCCGGCCCTCGACCAGCAGGTCGGTGGTCACGCACCACTGCATGCCCGGCGTCGGCGCGAGCACGGCACAGTCGTCACCCACGCCGACCACCGCCTGCCGCGCCGGGCGGCGGAAAAACCGGTCGATCAGCTCGAACTCGCCCAGCGCCATGCGTCGATTGTGCCGCCGGCCTGTGCACGCGGCCGCGGCCCGTGGCGTGCAGCGGCCGCAGCGCCGGGCGCCCGGCGCGCCTGCGCCCTGGGGCGCGCAGCGGCCACCTGCGCGGCAGAATCCGCGACGCACCCATCGCGCGCTGCCCCGGCCCGGGCCAGGCGCACACCAGGAGAACGACGTGCCGGAATCCGATTCCAAGTCCGCCGAGCGGCGCCGCGCCGCCCTCGAATACCACGAGCATCCGCAACCGGGCAAGCTGACCATCAGCGCGACCAAGCAGATGCTCAACCAGCACGACCTGGCGCTGGCCTATTCGCCGGGCGTGGCTGCACCCTGCGAGGAGATCGTCGCCGATCCGGCGGCCGCGTTCCGCTACACCGCCCGCGGCAACCTGGTGGCGGTGATCAGCAACGGCACCGCGGTGCTGGGCCTGGGCGACATCGGCCCGCTGGCGGCCAAGCCGGTGATGGAAGGCAAGGCGGTGCTGTTCAAGAAGTTCGCCGGCATCGACGTGTTCGACATCGAAGTCAACGAGAAGGACGCCGACAAGCTGATCGAGGTGATCGCCGCGCTGGAGCCCACCTTCGGCGGCATCAATCTCGAGGACATCAAGGCGCCGGAATGCTTCGTCGTCGAGAGCCGGCTGCGCGAGCGGCTGAAGATCCCGGTGTTCCACGACGACCAGCACGGCACCGCGATCGTCGTCGGCGCGGCGCTGCTGAACGCGCTGAAGATCATCGGCAAGCCGATCGGCGAGGTCAAGCTCGTCACCAGCGGCGCCGGCGCCGCGGCGCTGGCCTGCCTGAACCTGCTGCTGCAGCTGGGCGTCAGGCGCGAGCACGTCTGGGTCACCGACCTGGCCGGCGTGGTCTGGCAGGGGCGCACCGAGCTGATGGACGAGGACAAGGCGCGCTTCGCGCAGGCGACGCCGCTGCGCACGCTGGCCGAGGTGATCCCGGGCGCCGACGTGTTCCTGGGGCTGTCGGCCGGCGGCGTGCTCAAGCCCGAGATGGTGGCGACGATGGCGGCGCGGCCGGTGATCTTCGCGCTGGCCAACCCGACGCCGGAGATCCTGCCCGAGCAGGTCAAGGCGGTGCGCGGCGATGCGCTGATCGCCACCGGGCGCAGCGACTACCCGAACCAGGTCAACAACGTGCTGTGCTTCCCGTACATCTTCCGCGGCGCACTCGACAGCGGCGCGACCGCCGTCACCGAGGCGATGAAGGTCGCCACGGTGCACGCGATCGCCGAGCTGGCGCGGGCCGAGCAGAGCGAGGTGGTGGCGGCGGCCTACGCCGGCGAGACGCTGGCCTTCGGCCCGGAATACCTGATCCCGAAGCCCTTCGACCCGCGGCTGATGATCAAGGTCGCGCCGGCGGTGGCGCGCGCGGCGGCCGAATCGGGCGTGGCACTGCGGCCGATCGCCGACTGGCAGGCCTACGCCGAGAAGCTGCAGAGCTTCGTCTACGCATCGGGGCAGACGATGCGGCCGATCTTCACGCTGGCCAAGCGCGCCCAGGGCAAGCGCGTGGCCTTCGCCGAGGGCGAGGAGGAGCGCGTGCTGCGCGCGGTGCAGGTGGTCATCGACGAGGAACTGGCGCGGCCGACGCTGATCGGGCGGCCGGCGGTGATCGCCGCGCGCATCGAGAAGTTCGGGCTGCGTCTGCGCGAGGGCGCCGACTACGACGTGGTCAACGTCGAGCACGACGAGCGCTATCGCGATTTCTACACCCGCTACCACCAGATGACCGAGCGCAAGGGCGTGACCATCCAGATGGCCAAGATCGAGATGCGGCGCCGGCTGACGCTGATCGGCTCGATGCTGCTGGTGAGCGGGCATGTCGACGGCATGCTGTGCGGCACCTGGGGCACCACGGCCGCGCATCTGCACTACATCGACCAGGTGATCGGCAAGCGCGCCGGCGGCAGCCCCGGCACGGCGCAGGACGTGCGCGTGTACGCCTGCATGAACGGGCTGATGCTGCCGGGCCGGCAGGTGTTCCTGGTCGACACCCACGTCAACGCCGACCCCAGCGCCGAGGAACTGTGCAAGATCACCATGATGGCGGCCGAAGAGATGCGCCGCTTCGGCATCGAGCCGAAGGTGGCGCTGCTGTCGCACAGCAACTTCGGCACCAGCGACCATCCGAGCGCGCTCAAGATGCGCCGCACGCTGGCGCTGCTGCGCGAGCAGGCGCCCGGGCTCGAGGCCGACGGCGAGATGCATGGCGACGTCGCACTCGATGCCGAGGATCGGCACAAGATCATGCCGGGCAGCACGCTGACGGGCGACGCCAACCTGCTGGTGCTGCCGAACATCGACGCCGCGAACATCTCCTACAACCTGCTGAAGACCGCCGCCGGCGGCGGCATCGCGATCGGCCCGGTGCTGCTGGGCGCCGCCAAGCCGGTGCACATCCTGACGCCGTCGGCGACGGTGCGGCGCATCGTCAACATGACCGCATTGACGGTCGCCGACGCCAACGCCGTGCGTTGACGCGCGCCGCCCCGCGAGACGATGCCGCCGAAGCTCAAATGTTTGCGCACACTATCGCCATGCACCAATTGACAGCACTTGAAACCATGTCTTGAGCTTCGCGGCGCTTTCCAGTAGCATTCCCGCTTCAGATTTCAGGGTAATCCCGGGTTTCGGCACCGCATGTCGCCGCCGAGGCAGTCGTTGTGGAAGTTAGCGCTCGCGATCGCTGTTTCTGCGGTTTCGGGGCTTTCGGCACCTGTAGTTGCAGGCGGTGCCGCGACGGTGGCTCACGCGGTGCCGGTGGCCCAGCTTCCGGTCGAGGCGCAGCAGACATATCGGCAGATCCAGCAGGGCGGCCCGTTCGACTACGCCAAGGATGGCAGCGTCTTCGGGAACCGCGAGCGGCTGCTGCCGGCGCGCAGCCGGGGCTGGTACCGCGAGTACACGGTCCGAACGCCTGGTGCGCACGACCGCGGCGGGCGCCGGATCGTCTGCGGCGGCCAACCGGAGCGCCTTGAAGCCTGTTACTACACCGCGGATCACTACGCGAGCTTTGCTCGCATCGCGCAGTGAACGCCGGTTGCGGGAGAGTCGTGATGAGCAGTGGAGGTGAGTCGTGACCATGCAATTGCAGACCGTCCGGCCCAATATCGTGCAGGCGATCCGTGCCTACCGGGTGGACGACCTGATGAAGGCGGCCGAAGACGCCAGTCAGCACTTCCTGTACGCCAACCTGGGCGGCGCGCAGAGCAAGCAGGAGGTGCTGGAGCGCATTGCCGAGGCCTTCCTGTTCCCGGCGCACTACGGCAAGAACCTGGATGCGTTGTACGACTGCATGACCGATCTGGTGCACAAGGCCGGGGTGCAGCCGGGCTTTGTGGTCGTGCTCGACCAGTTGCCCGACAACCCGCGTTTCGACCGAGAGGCGCGCGAGCAGTTGCTCGACGTCTTCCGGGATGCGGCCGATTTCTGGGCGGAGCGGCGCATCGCCTTCCGGTGCTTCTATTCCTTCTCGGTGCCCCGTTCGTCGGAAGCTGCGCCGGGCGAGCGCGCGGAGCCGGCTCAAGCGGCTGTCGAGAAGCCGGCGCCCAAGGCGCCGGTGTCGAAGAACGGATTCAACCCGAACTTCGGCGTCAACATGCCGCTGATGAGCAGCGCGTTCGACACCTCGATGTGGTTGACCGCCGCCTGAGCGTCCCCTCACAGGGCGGGGCTGCGTCCGACCCGCCCCTGCGAGTCAAGGGAACCTGGCGCAGCTTGGCGTGTTTCCGTGCATCGCCTGACGCCTGACGCCTGACGCCTGACGCCTGACGCCTGACGCCTGACGCCTGACGCCTGACGCCTGACGGGGGCGACCACCGCCGCGAACCAGGCAGCCGACAGGCTGCGGCGAGGGCCTTGTCGGGGATGATGACCGTGCGTCAGCCGGCTCCGAGCTGCTGCGCCAGCGCCACGTACTCGCCCACCGGCACCTCCTGCGCGCGGCGCTGCAGATCGAATCCGCCATCGGCGCCGCGTGCCGCCAGCCAGCGGCCGAGCGAGTGCCGCAGCAGTTTGCGCCGCTGCGAGAAGGCTGCGGCGACCAACTCGCCCAGCAGTGCCTGATCCAGCGCCGGCGGTGCCGGCAGCGGGCGCATCGCGATCACGGTCGAGTCGACTTTCGGCGGCGGCTCGAAGGCCGATGGCGGCACCTGCAGCTCGGCGTCGATCCGGTAGCGCCACTGCAGCATCACCGACAGCCGGCCGTAGGCGGCGCCGCCGGGCTCGGCCGCGATGCGATCGGCCACCTCCTTCTGCAGCATCAGGTGCTGGTCGGCCACGTGCGCCGCGGCGCCGAGCAGGTGGAACAGGATCGGCGTGGAGATGTTGTACGGCAGGTTGCCGACGATGCGCAGCGGAGCGCCCAGCCGCTGCGCGAGCGCGGCGAAGTCGACCTCGAGCACGTCGGCCTCGATCACCGTCAGCCCGCCGGCGCGCGCGCGCAGGCGGGCCGCCAGGTCGCGGTCGAGCTCGATCGCGGTCAACGCGCCGCAGCGCTGCAGCAGCGGCTCGGTGATCGCGCCGAGCCCGGGGCCGATCTCGACCAGCGCCTGGCCCGGCCGCGGGTCGACCAGCGCGACGATGCGGTCGATGACCGCCGGATCGGTCAGGAAGTGCTGGCCGAAGCGCTTGCGCGCGACATGCGCCATTGCCCGAGGCAGCCGTGCGGCCTACGGCGGGTCGCGCATCTCGACATAGGCACGGGCGCGCAGCTCGCGGATCCAGTCGAGGTAGGCCTGCTCGAACTTCTGCTCGCGCAGCGCATTGCGCGCCTGCTCGCGCACCTGCTTCGCGTCGAGGGTGGTTTCGCGGCGCTCGACCACCTGGATCAGGTGCACGCCGAAGCGCGACACGACCGGCTGCGACACGCCGCCCACCGGCAGGCTGTTCATCGCCTGTTCGAATTCCGGCACGAGCGACCCCGGCATCACCCAGCCCAGATCGCCGCCCTGCGCGGCGCTGCCGTCCTGCGAATACTCGCGCGCCAGCGCCTCGAAGCTCGCGCCCTGGTCGATGCGGGCGCGCAAGTCGGCCAACTGCCGCTCGGCCACCGCGAGGCTGACCTGCGCCGACGGGCGCAGCAGGATGTGCCGCGGCCGGGTCTGGGTGACGCGCACGCCGCCCACGTCGCGGCGCTCGATCAGCTTGAGCACGTGGAAGCCGGCGCCGCTGCGCACCACCGTCGGCAGCACCTGGCCCGGCTGCAGAGTGCTGACCTGTTCGACGAACAGGTCCGGCACGCGCGCGGTCGGCCGCAGCCCGATCTCGCCGCCGGCTGCCCGGTTGCCGTCTTCCGAGACCTCGCGCGCGACCGTCGCGAAATCTTCGCCCTGCTGCACGCGCGCCAGTGCCGCCTCGGCGCGCGCGCGCCGCTCGGCGACGACGGCGTCGCTCGCGCCCTCGGGCACCGTGATCAGGATCTGCGCGACATTGATCTCGCTGCCGCGCGAGCTGACCGCGTTGCGCTGCGCGAGGAACTCGTCGATCTCGATCTCCTGCACGCGGATGCGTTGCCCGACCTCGCGCTCGCGCACCCGCTCGGTGATGATCTGGTCGCGCAGCGTGGCGCGAAAGCCCGCGTAATCGATGCCCTCGGCGGCGAGCCGGCTGCGCAGTTGCTGCAGGCTCAGCTTGTTGGCCGATGCCACCGCCTGAACCGCGCGGTCCAGATCGCTGTCGTCCACCTTGACGCCGGCTTCGCGCGCGTAGGTGATGATCACGCGCTCCTCGATCAGCGAATTCAGCGCCTGCTGGTGCATCTGCGCGGTTGCCGGCGGTGCCGCGCCGCCGCGCGCGGCGGCCGCCGCGCGCAGCAGCCCGATGCGCTGCTCGACTTCGGCGGCGGTGACCAGGTCGCTGTTGACCACCGCGACGATGAAGTCGCCGCTGTAGTCGGTGCCGCGGATCTGCACCGGCGGCTGCGCCGCCGCGGTGCTGCGCGGCTGCGCGGCTGCGGTGCTGCGCGGCTGCCCGGTGACGGCCATGGCAGCACCCGCCAGCAGCAGCACGACCGTGGCCCGCGCAGCGGAGAAGAGGTATTTCATGTCAATCGTAGAAGGCCGAACCGGGCGACGGGTTGCGGCCCTCGTTCAGCAGCCGGTAGCCGGGGATATTTTCCCTCAGGACGGTCATCGCATTGGTGCCGGCGCGGGACAGTCCGTTCAACTCCAGCTGGAATATCAACTGGGTATTGGTTTGGTTGACGCCGGTGGACCAGCGGCTCGCCCCGAGACGCGCCGTCCAGCAGCCGGCGTCGTACTCGACGCCGACGATCGAGTCGGTCACGCGGCTGTCGTTGTTGTTGTAGTTGATGCGGCCCACCGTGTACCAGGCGCTGCGGCACGAAGCATTGGCGTTGCGCGCGGGCCGCCGGCCCCCGGGCTCGTACAGCGGCCATTGCCACGACAGTTCGTACTGCGACGTCACGTCGCGCGCGTAGCGATAGGTCAGGTTCAGCACCCGAAACGGTGCCGGCGCGTACTGCAGGCCGACGATCGCGCGCTCGAACTCGTTGCCGCTCGGGCTCCAGCGCAGGTAGGCCTCCAGGTTCAGCGGCTGCAGCAGGTTGGTCGAGCCGCGCAGCAGCACGTCGGAATAGCCGCGCTGATCGGGCACGCCGGTGTCGGTGATCCGCTGGTCGGTGAACAGGTAGCGCTGCACGATGCCCAGCTGCAGCAGCTCCGCGCCCGTCGCCGCGTCCAGCAGCCGGGTGGTCAGGCCGGCGGTCAGCGCATTGCTGTCCGACACCCGGTCGATGCCGGAAAACGCGTTCTCGGAGAAGATGCTCGCGAAGCTGTAGTCCTTGATCGCCGAGTCGAACTTCGGATACTGCAGCTGCGCCACATGGGGCGTATACACGTACAGCAGCCGCGGCTCCAGCGTCTGCAACAGCGCGCGGCCGAAGAACTCCGCCGGCCGCTCGAACTCCATGCCCGCGCCGAGGCTGGCCGTCGGGATCACCCGCGATCCCGTGGTGCGGCCGTTGCTCATCGGCTCGTCGGTGTTGTAGGCGGCCGCGTTGAGCAGCAGGTTCGGCGTGATCCACCAGCCGGGCTCGCGCCACGGCCGGCTGATCCGGCCCAGCAGGTGCATCCGCAGGCCGTCGCTGGGCGGCGTCTGCGGCGCCACGTAGCCCGGATCGGACGGCAACTGGAAGCGGTTGGCTTCGGTTTCGATCGCGTATTGGAGCCCGGCCGCGAGCGTGCCCTGCCCGCTCAGGCCGAACTGGGCGCTGCGGTCGAAGGGCGCGTCCATCACGTTGGGCGCCTGCAGCACCTGCCAGCGCTGTGTGCGCGCATACAGCCGCAGGTGGTCGTCCGGGTCGCCGAAGTCGCGTTCGGCCTGCGCGACCAGCGGCAGCAGGCGTGGGGTCAGGGACACGTGGCGCCGCGGAAAGTCGGTCCACCACTGGTCGTCGGACACACGCTCGGCGGCGACGCTGTAGCGCATCTCGGCCGGCAGCCGACCCTCATGGCCCAAGGTGGCCCACCAGCGGGTGCGATCGGCGACATGGTCGTAAGGCAGCAGCGCCAGGTTCGCGGCGCCGGCGAACGACGGCTCCAGGTAGCGGAATTCGCTGTCGATCTCGAAGCCGCGCCGCGTGGACACGGCCGGCGTCAGCGTCGCGTCGCGGTTGGGCGCGATGTCCCAGTAGTAGGGCACCGCCAGCGTCAGGCCGCTGCGCGTGGTCAGGGTGGTGGTCGGCGCGAGCCAGCCCGACTTGCGCTGGTCGTTCAGCGGGAAGCTCATCTGCGGCAGCAACAGCACTGGCCAGCCGAAAAAGTGCAGCTTGGCACCTTCGGCCACGCCGATGCCGGATTCGGTGTCCAGGTGCAGGGTGTCGGCGGTGATCAGCCAGTCGGGCGTCTGGCCGCCTTCGCGCGAGCAGGTGGTGTAGTCGGCCCGCGTCACGCGCGCGCGGCTTTCGCCGAGGAAATCGACCCGCTCGGCCGTGCCGCCGCCGCCGGTCTGCGCGATCTCGTAGTCGGGCGTCAGCGCGAAGCCCTCGGCGCGCTGCACCTGCAGCTGCACTTCCGGCGAGCGCACCACCGTGCCCTGGAAGCTGATGCGCACGTGGCCCTGCGCCACAGCCAGATCCTCGGCCTGGTCGTAGCGCAGCTCGTCGGCGCGGATCACGATGCCGGCATGGCGCAGCTCGGTCTTGCCCGTCGCCTCGAGCTCAGCGCCGATCCGGCCGCCGAGCGCGTCGGCGCGCAGGTAGATCGGCAACTGGCGGCGCGTCGCGGCGTCCGAGGCCGCCGGGCGCAAGGCCGGCACCGGCTGCAGCACCACGCCGTCGGCCGGCTGCGCCCCAGGCTGCGCAGCCGCCGACGCGCTGACCGCGGCCGCCGCCAGCAGCGGCGGCAGGCGCCGCGCGAATGGCCGCGGCGCGGTGCGCGCCGCGCGCCGACGCCGCGCGCGGCACCTGGACCGGGTGGGCTTGGGATCGGGGCGGGACACGGGCAACGTCGTGGATGCAGGCCGGCGGCGTTGCCGAGGTGAGCCGATCCTTAGAATCGATTATCCAACGAGCGCGCGCTCGCGCCGCTGTGCCCCATGACCGACTCCTCGCCGCCGCCGGGCGCGATCCACTGGCGCGATCCGGCGCGCCGCGCTGCCTTCGACCGCTGGCTCGCCGGCATCGCCGCCGCGCACGGCCTGCTGCCGCACAGCCTGGCGCCGGCCTCGGCCGACGCGAGCTTTCGCCGCTACCTGCGCATCGCCACCGCCGCCGGCGGCAGTTGCATCGTGATGGACGCGCCGCCGCCGCAGGAAGACGTGCGGCCGTTCGTGCAGGTGGCCGCGCTGATCCACCGGGCCGGGCTGAACGCGCCGCAGGTGCTGGCCTGCGACGCGGCGCAGGGCTTCCTGCTGCTGAGCGACCTGGGCACCGACGGCTACCTGGCGGCGCTGCAGTGCGCCGGCGCGGCACGCGCCGACGCGCTGATGCGCGACGCGATCGGTGCGCTGGTGCGCTGGCAGACCGGCGTGGCCGCCGACGCGCTGCCGCCCTACGACGAGGCGCTGCTCGCGCGCGAGCTGGCGCTGTTCCCCGAGTGGTGCGTGCAGCGCGAGTTCGGCCTGCGCTGGGGCGCGGCCGAGCAGGCGCGCTGGCAGCAGGTGTGCCGGGCGCTGATCGACAGCGCGCTCGCGCAACCTACGGTGGCGGTGCACCGCGACTGGATGCCGCGCAACCTGATGGTCGCCGACCCCAACCCCGGCATCCTCGACTTCCAGGACGCGGTGCGCGGCCCGGTCACCTACGACCTGGCCTCGCTGCTGCGCGACGCCTTCATCTCGTGGGACGAGGAGCGCGAGATCGATTGGGCGGTGCGCTGGTGGAGCGAAGCCAAGCGCGCGGGCGTGCCGCTGGGCGAGGCGATGGCGGCCGACTTCGGCGAGTTCTGGCGCGCGCTCGAGTGGATGGGCCTGCAGCGCCACCTGAAGGTGCTGGGCATCTTCTGCCGGCTGAAGCACCGCGACGGCAAGCCGGCCTATGCCGGGGACCTGCCGCGCTTCTTCGCCTATGCGACGAAAGTGGCGCAGCGCTATGCGCCGCTGAAGCCGCTGCTGGCGCTGCTCGAGCCGATGAGCGGCTTCGAGCCGGTGCAGGCCTTCTCGATGCGCTGATCAGGGGCAGGCCGCCACCACTTGCGCCACCGCCGCGGTGAGCTTCTTGCCGTAGCCCAGGTGCAGGAATTCGTTGGGCCCGTGGGCGTTGCTCTTCGGGCCGAGCACGCCGCAGACCATCATCTGCGCGGCCGGGAAGCCGGCCTGCAGCAGGCTCATCAGCGGGATCGTGCCGCCCTGGCCGATATAGCCCAGCGGCGCGCCCCAGTGCGCCTGTGAAGCCTCGTTCAGCGCGCGTTCCAGCCACGGCGCCAGCGCCGGCGCGTTCCAGCCGGTGGCGCTGTCGTCGGGATGAAACGTGACCTTGGCGTTGTAGGGCGCGTTGTCCTCCAGCAGTGCCTTCAAACGCTGCGTCGCCGCCGCGCCGTCCACCAGCGGCGGCAGCCGCAGGCTCAGCTTGAAGGCGGTGTGCGGCCGCAGCACGTTGCCGGCGCTGGCCAGTGCCGGGATGCCGTCGGCGCCGGTGACGCTGAGCGTGGGCTTCCAGGTGCGATTGAGCAGCACTTGCACTGGGTCGGTGGTGGTGGGCAGCACCGGTGCGCCGTCGGCACCGCAGGCCCAGGGCAGGCGCTTGTAGACCTCGTCTTTCAGCACCGCTGCGGCGGCGCGCGCCTGCTCGACGCGCAGCAGCGGGATCTCGCAATGGAAGTCGCGCGGCAGCAGCTCGCCGCTGGCCGAATCCTCCAGCCGGTCGAGCACATGGCGCAGGATGCGAAAGCTCGACGGCACCACGCCGCTGGCGTCGCCCGAATGGATGCCTTCGTCCAGCACCTGCACGCGCAGGACGCCGCTGGCCATGCCGCGCAGGCTCGTGGTCAGCCACAGCTGCTCCCAGCTGCCGGCGCCGCTGTCCAGGCACACCACCAGGCCCACGTCGCCCAGGCGCGGGCGCAGCAGCTCCAAGTACGCCGGCAGGTCGGGCGAGCCGCTTTCCTCGCTGGCTTCGATGATGCCGACGCAGCGCGGCCGGCCGATGCCCTGCGCGTCCAGCGCCTCGATCGCGCTGATCGCCGCGTACACCGCGTAGCCGTCGTCGGCGCCGCCGCGGCCGTAGAGCTTGCCGTCCTCCAGCTTCGGCGTCCACGGGCCGAGGCCGCTGCGCCAGCCGCTGAACTCGGGCTGCTTGTCCAGGTGGCCGTAGAACACCACGGTGCGCGTGCTGCCGCCGGATGCGGCCGACTCGGCGCCGATGGCGTCATCCCGCCGCGTGCGGGCGTCCGGGCCGTGCCCGGCCGGGCGCGCCGGCGCCGCCGGCACGTCGAAGAAGATCAGCGGCGTGCGCCCTTCCAGCCGCAGCACTTCGAGCCGCAGCCCGGCGACCCTGCGCGATTCCACCCAGGCGGCGGCATCGCGCACCACCCGGTCGAGGTGGCCGTGCGCGCGCCAGTCGGCGTCGAACATCGGGCTCTTGGCGGGCACGCGGATGTAGTCGGTCAGCGCCGGCACGATGCGTTCGTCCCACGCCTGGTCGGCGAAGGCGGCGAGTGCGGCAGCCTGATCGGCTGCGAGCGGCGGGTTCGGGTCGCGGGCATTCATCGGCGTCACCTCGGCAGCGCGGGGCCGCTATTGTCCGGTCGGCAGTTCCAGGTTGCGCAGCCACTGTCCCAATACCTCGAACACCTGTTCCTGCTCGGGCTCGTTGAAGATCTCGTGGGCGAGTGCGCGCCACTCGTGCGCCGCCACCACCGCCTGCGGCGCCGCGGCGGCGAAGCCGGCGCTGCCGGACGGCGCCACGCAGCGGTCGGCGCCGGCCCACAGCAGCAGCGTCGGCACGCGCCAGCGCGCCGCGTGCTGCGCGACGAAGCGGCCGCCGCTGACGAAGAAGCGCGCCAGCCGCGGCGTGATGCGGTCGTGCACCAGCGGGTCGTCGCGGTAGCGCTGCACCACCTGCGGGTCGCGCGAGATCCACGCCGGATCGAGCCCGTTGCCCAGGCCCAGGTTCGGCGCCAGCCGGCCGGCCGCTGCCAGCAGCAGCCGCTGCCCGACGCTCATCGGCACCGCCAGCGCCGGCGACGACAGCACCAGCGCCTCGACCGGGCGCGACCAGGGTTCGCTGCCGCCCACGCTGCCGGCGACGAAGCGCGCGGCCACGAGCCCGCCCATGCTGTGGCCGAGCAGCAGCAGCGGCCCCGGCAGCGCCGCGCGCACCGCATCGATCACGGTCGCAAGGTCGCGCAGCAGGTCGTCGTCCGCGCCCAGGCCGCCGCGCGGCCCTTCGCTGCGGCCGTGGCCGCGCAGGTCGAAGCCCGCGACCCGCCAGCCCCAGCGGTTCAGGTGCGCGGCCACGTGCCCGTAGCGGCCGATGTGCTCGCCCAGCCCGTGCACCAGCAGCGCGGTGCCGGCCGGGCCCGATGGGCCGCCGGCCGCCGGCCAGGCACGCAGCTGCAGCCGCAACCCGTCGTGCGTGCGCGGCGATTCGGGCAGCGCGGCCATCGGCATCAGCGGCTGCGCGGCAGATTGCCGCCGCCGGGGGCGCCGAAGGCGGCGGCTGCGGGCCTCGCGGCCTCCTCGCGGCTGGTCGTGATCATCGTGCGCGTACCGCGGCGGCCGGCCTGCCGATCAGCGGTTGCCGTTGTCGAGGTACTCGGCGACCAGGTCGACCGTGCTGCGCCGCCCCAGGTGCGCGGCGTTCTCCTGCAGCCAGCGGTCGGCGGCCGCGTGGCCCGTGCGCCGAAGCGCCTGCAGGTGGTGCCAGGCCGATTGCAGCGGCTGCGGCAGCGCCAGCGCGTCGAGCTGCTCGCCGCCTTCGATGCGGTGCACGCGCAGCCTGCGCGCCTTGCGCAGCAGCGGCATGCGCGCGCGGGTGGTGTCCATCCCTTCGTCGCGCACCACGCGCTGCAGCACTGCCAGCGCGCGCAGTTCCTTGACCAGGCTGCCCTGGAAGCCGATCTCCTGGATGCGCTCGACGATCTGCGCCGGCGTGCGCGGCAGCCGCTCGCGGCGGCTGGGGTGCAGCTGCACCATCATCAGGTCCAGGTTCGGTGATTCGTACAGCAGCGGCAGCAGCGACGGGTTGCCCATGTAGCCGCCGTCCCAGTAGGCCTCGCCGTCGATCTCGACCGTGGGGAACAGCATCGGCAGGCAGGCCGACGCGAGCACCGCGTCGATGCTGATTTCCGCGCCGCTGAAGATGCGCAGCTGGCCGCTGCGCACCTGGGTCGCACCGATGTACACCTGCATCCCGGTGCAGCCGCGCACCGCGTCGAAGTCGACGGTGTCGCGCAGCACCGCGCGCAGCGGGTTCGCGCCGGCGGCGGGCCCGAACCAGGCCTCGGCCACGTCCCAGACGGCCTGCATGGGTGCTGCCGCGGCGAGCGCGCCGTTGGGCATCGCACCCAGCCAGGCCTCGGCCCAGCGTGCCAGCCGCAGGCTGTCGGCCACGCGCGACCAGAAGTGGCGCAGCACCTCGCGCGCACCCTTGCGCCCGCCCGCGGTCCAGCCCGCTGCCAGCGCCACCGCGTTCATCGCGCCGGCGCTGGAGCCGCTGATCGCGCCGAAGCCGATGCGCTCGTCCTCGAGCAGCCGGTCGAGCACGCCCCAGGTGAAGGCGCCGTGGGTGCCGCCGCCTTGCAGCGCCAGGTCGATCCGATGGGTTCTCGCCCGCGTCATCGGCGCAGTGTAGGCGCGCGCCAAAGCCTGCCGGCCGATCGGCTACCCTCGCAGCGATGAGCGCCACCCCCCGCCTGAGCCGCGCGCTGCCCTGGATGGCCGGCTGGCTGACGCTGATGGTGGTGATCGCGGTGGCCGGGCGCGAGGCGATGCGCGCGCTGGCGGTGTGGCAGGTGATGGAGCTGCGTTCGCTGATCGGCCTGGTGCTGCTGTGGCCGCTGGTGCGCGCAGCCGGCGGCCTGCGCGCGATGCGCACGCCGCGGCTGGCGCAGCACGCGGCGCGCAACTGCGTGCACTACCTGGCGCAGGCCGGCTGGCTCGCCGCGCTGATGCTGATCCCGCTGGCGCAGGTGGTGGCGATCGAGTTCACGATGCCGATCTGGACCGCCTGCCTGGCCGCGGCCTTCCTCGGCGAGCGCATCGACGCGCCCAAGGCGCTGGCCGTCGTGCTCGGCCTGGCCGGCGTGGCGATCATCGTGCGCCCGTCGGCCGCGGGGCTCGAGGCCGGCCAGCTGATCGCGCTGGCGGCGGCGCTGGGCTTCGCGATCTCGGTCACGATGACCAAGTCGCTGACGCGCACCGATCACGCCACCCGGATCATGTTCTGGATGCTGGTGGTGCAGTCGCTGCTGGGCGTCGTGCCGGCCGTGCTCGTCTGGCGCACGCCGACGCTGCCGGTGATGGGCTGGGTGCTGCTGGTCGCCTTCTGCGGCACCTTCTCGCACTACTGCATGGCGCGCGCGATGCACCACGCCGAGGCCACCACGCTGGTGCCGATCGACTTCCTGCGCGTGCCGCTGACGGCATTGGCCGGCTGGGCGATCTACGCCGAGCGCGTAGACCTGCTGACGGTGGCCGGCACCGCGCTGATCCTGCTGGGCAACCTGCTGAACCTGCTGCGCCCGGCGGCCGCCGCGCGTGCGCTGCGGCGCGCCGCCACCGAGCCCGGCGCCGGGGGCGGCGATCAGGTGCCGCAGAAGGTGCGGTAGCCGGCGCTGAAGTCGGCGCTGGCCGGCTGCGCCAGCTCGGCGTCTTCGGCGCGCTCGTCGAAGGGCCGCTCCAGCGCGGCCAGCAGGCGCAGCATCGGGCCCAGGTCGTCGTGCTCGACCGCTGCGGCCAGCGCTTCCTCGACGCGATGGTTGCGCGCGATCACGATCGGGTTGGCAGCGGCGATGCGCCCGGCCCAGGCCGCCGGGTCGGCGGCGGCGGCGCGCGCGCGCCAGCGCACGAGCCAGGGGTCGACGGCCGCGGGCTCGGCGCCGAACAGCGCGCGCAGCGGCGCTTCGCGCCCCGCCGCGGCGTCGGCCAGCCGGCGCCAGCCGAGCGTGTGGTCCACCCGGTGCGTGCGCAGCAGCTGCAGCCAGTCGTCGGCCAGCGCCTGGTCAGCGTCGTCCGTGGCGGCGTCGTCCAGGCCGAGCTTGGCGCGCAGCACCGCGAGCCACTGCGCGCGGTACTGCGCCGGGAAGGCGTCGATCGCCTCGTTCGCCTGCTGCGCCGCGCGCGCCGGATCGGCGTCGATCAGCGGCAGCAGCGCTTCGGCCAGCCGCGCCAGGTTCCACTGCACGATGCGCGGCTGGTTGCCGTAGGCGTAGCGGCCGAGCTGGTCGATCGAACTGAACACGGTGGCCGGATCGTGCGCCTCGAGGAAGGCGCAGGGGCCGTAGTCGATGGTCTCGCCGCTGATCGTGGTGTTGTCGGTGTTCATCACGCCGTGGATGAAGCCCACGCCCATCCAGCGCGCCACCAGCGCCGCCTGGCGCGCGCACACCGCGCGCAGCAGCGCCAGGTGGCGGCCGTCGCGGCCGGCCAGGTCGGGGTCGTGGCGTGCGATCGCGTAGTCGGCCACGCGCCGCAGCAGCTCGGTCTGGCCGCGCGCCGCGAAGAACTCGAAGGTGCCCACGCGCAGGTGGCTCGCGGCGACGCGCGTCAGCACCGCGCCGGGCAGCACCGAGTCGCGGAACACGGGCTCGCCGGTGGCCACCGCGGCGAGCGCGCGCGTGGTCGGGATGCCCAGCGCGTGCATCGCCTCGCCGACGATCACCTCGCGCAGCACCGGCCCGAGCGCAGCCTTGCCGTCGCCGCCGCGCGAGAACGGCGTGCGCCCCGATCCCTTGAAGGCGATGTCGCGCCGCCGGCCGAGCCGGTCGACCACTTCGCCCAGCAGGATCGCGCGGCCGTCGCCGAGCTGCGGCGAGAAGCCGCCGAACTGGTGCCCGGCGTAGGCCTGGGCGATCGGCGCCGCACCTTCGGGCACCGCGTTGCCGGCCAGCACGGCGACCCCCGCCGGTGAGGCCAGCGCCGCCGCGTCCAGGCCGAGCTCGCCGGCCAGCGCGCGGTTCAGCCAGACCAGCTTCGGCGCCGGCACGGGGCTCGGCTGCCAGGCGATGTAGGCGCCCTCCAGCTCGCGCGCGTAGCTGTTGTCGAAGCCGAAGTGCGGCGCTGCGGCGGGGGCGGCGGGGGCGGTGGTCGTGGGCACGGGCGTGGCGGCAGTGCGGGTGGCGCGATCATCGGCCAAGGGCCGCAGCACGGTGCGGGCGCGCGCCGATGCACGCGGCGGCGATGCGGGCTTGGTGCCGGCGCGGCAGGTGCGCGGGCCGCCTGCGCGGCGCCGCAGCGGCGATCAGGCGCGCTCGAAGCGGAACACCGCCACGCTGGCCAGCAGGTTCGGCCGGCGGCGCACCGCGCGGCCGCGCTGCAGCCCGAAGGCGTCGGTCAGGTTCAGGCCGAGGCGGCGCGCCAGCACCTCGAAGTCGGCATAGGTGCCCACGCGGATGTTGGGCGTGTCGTACCACTCGTAGGGCAGCGCGCGCGTCACCGGCATGCGCCCGGCGATCACGCGCAGCCGGTTCGGCCAGTGCGCGAAGTTCGGGAAGCTGACGATGCCGATGCGGCCCACGCGCGCCGTCTCGCGCAGCATCGCCTCGGCGTTGCGCAGGTGCTGCAGCGTCTCGAGCTGCAGCACCACGTCGAAGCTGGCGTCGTCGAACAGCGCCAGGCCTTCCTCCAGGTTCAGCTGGATCACGTTGACGCCGCGCTGCGCGCAGGCCAGCACGTTGGCGTCGGCGATCTCGACGCCGTAGCCGCTGCAGCCGCGCGTGCGCTGCAGGTAGTCGAGCAGCTCGCCGTCGCCGCAGCCCAGGTCGAGCACGCGCGAGCCGGGCGGCACCATGCCGGCGATGATCTCGAGGTCGGCGTGTTCGCTCATGTCCGCCCCTCGTCCGACGGGTACGTCGGCCGATCCCCCGAGGGGAACGACGGCCGCGGCTCCAAGTCCGCCTGCGCGGACTTGGACGGCCGGAGTGCCGGCCCCGTCTCGGGGCCAGCGTGGGCCGGCTTGGGAGCGGTCCGGCGCTCGGCCCGCCGTGTGGAGGTTGACACAGGGTGCTTCATCGGGATTCCCCGGCCCGGTTCAGGTGCCGGCCTCCGCCGCGATGTGCGCGAAGCGCGCGCGCAGCAGCGCGTGGTAGCGCGCGTCGTCGAGCAGGAAGGCGTCGTGCCCGTGCGGCGCGTCGATCTCGGCGTAGCTCACGTCGATGCGGTTGTCCACCAGCGCCTTGACGATCTCGCGCGAGCGCGCCGGCGCGAAGCGCCAGTCGGTGCTGAAGCTGGCGATCAGGAAGCGGTTGGCGCGCGCCGGCTGGAAGGCGCGCGCCAGGCTGCCGCCGGCGTCGCGCGCCGGGTCGAAGTAGTCGAGCGCGCGCGTGATCAGCAAGTAGGTGTTGGCGTCGAAGTATTCGGCGAACTTGTCGGCCTGGTGGCGCAGGTAGCTCTCGATCTGGAACTCGACGTCCTGCGTGCTGTAGCGCGGCGCGTCGTTGCGCAGCGCGCGGCCGAACTTCTCGTTCATCACGTCGTCCGACAGGTACGTGATGTGGCCGATCATGCGCGCCACGCGCAGGCCGCGCTTGGGCACCGCGCCGCGCTTCTGGTAGTGGCCGCCGTGGAAATCGGGGTCGGTCACGATCGCGCGCCGCGCCACCTCGTTGAAGGCGATGTTCTCGGCCGACAGGCTGGGCGCGGTGGCGATCGCGATGCAGTGCCGCACCCGCGCCGGGTGGCGCAGCGTCCAGGCCAGCGCCTGCATGCCGCCCAGGCTGCCGCCGATCACCGCGGCGAGCTGGTCGATGCCCAGCCGCTCGAGCACGCGCGCCTGCGCATCGACCCAGTCCTCGACGGTGACCACCGGGAAGTCGGCACCGTAGGGCTGGCCGGGCGCGTCGGGGTTCGGGCTCGCCGGCCCGGTGGAGCCGAAGCACGATCCCGGGTTGTTGATGCCGATGACGAACAGCCGGTCGGTATCCAGCGGCTTGCCCGGGCCGACCAGGTTGTCCCACCAGCCGAGGTCGCCGGCGGCGTCGCGCCCGGCCACGTGGTGGCCGGCGTTGAGCGCGTGGCACACCAGCACCGCGTTGCTGCGCGCGGCGTTGAGCGTGCCGTAGGTCTCGTAGGCGAGCGTGTAGTCGCGCAAGGCGGCGCCGCTGCGCAGCGGCAGCGGCTCGGCGAAGTGCATCGCCTGCGCGGTGACGGTGCCGACGGAAGCAGCCATGCGACGAGGACCAAAAGCAAAACCCGGTGCCGCAACTGACGAGGCGCACACCGGGCGACCCCTCTTTAGCGGCATTTGTAGAGCGCCCGCAATCCGGAACAAATCGGCGCTGTGGATCGAAGTATAGGCGTCTCACGCCTACCATTCGCCATGGACTACCGCCTGACGCCGCATGCGGCCGCGCGGATCGCCGAGCGGGCGATCCCGGCCGATTGGCTCGACGCGACGCTGCAAGAACCCGGGCAACTCGTGGAGTTGGCGAACCCCCGCTGCGAGTACCGGCGCGTATTCGTCCGCGGCGGCCGGCGGCTGCTGCTTCGTGTAGTCTGCGAAGGCGACCTCGTCATCACCGCATTGCTGACCAGCAAGCTCGCCAAGTACGGAGTGCCCGAATCATGAGAGTGCAGTTCGACCCGAGCGCCGATGCGATCTACATCCGGCTGGCCGAAGGCGAGGTGGCCGAGAGCGACGAGGTGCGCGACGGGGTCGTGCTCGACTACGACGCCGACGGGCGCGTGCTCGGCATCGAACTGCTGAGCGTCAGCCGGCGCAACTACAACCCGCGCGAGATGGCGTTCGAACTGCTGGACGGCGGCAGCCGCTGAAGCGCCGCCTCAAGGCGCCAGACGCCCGCCGCGCACGCGCTGCAGCGCCGCCAGCACGTCGTCCCTGGTGCGCAAGCGGCCGCAGGCGGCCAGGTCCTGCTCGCGCACGATCGGGAAGCTGTCGAGCAGGTAGGCGGCGTCGTCGTCGCCCAGGCCGTACAGGTGCAGGAACAGGCCGTCGAGCGCGGCGATGCGGCGGCGCCGGTCGTCGTCGTCCCAGCGGAACGGCGGCAGCACCCGGCCCTGCGCATCGACGTGGCCGAGGTCGCGCGCGAAGGGCGCGAGGTCGTGCGCGGTATAGCTCAGGCGCAGCACCTGCTCGCGCACGAAGTCGGCGATGCGGGTGCCGCCGATCGAGGCCTCGAACTGCTCGGGCGCGATGACCGGGAGTTGTTCGAGGATGTACCAGTTGAGGTGTTGGCCCTGTACCTTCGTGCGCGCAAGGAAATCGAGGGCCAGCGAGTTCAGGTTCGCCAGCAGCAGTGCCGCGATACCGGCCGCCGCCCGGGCTTGCTCTACATCGGGGATCAGCAGCGGCAAGGTGTTGCCGAAGCCGACTCCAGGCATGACGGCCGCGATCATCGTGCGCACGTTGGTTGGAGCAGTGATTTCCTTGAAACCCAGCGCCCAGTCGAAGGGGTTGCCGTTCAGCGCCTTTGCATCGACCAGGTACTGCGGCTGCGGGTAGCGGTCGGGCCGCTCCTTCAGCGCCGGCTGAATCGGCTGCGGTTGCGCCGGGCGATGCAGGTTGTCCGGGTTGACCACGACGTCGGCGGCGCGGTGGTCGTACATCTGCACCATCTTGCCTTCGTACAGCGGCACGAGTTCGGCCTCGCCGAGCTTCCAGCGGCCCTGCGCCGCCTGCGAGGCGCCGCGCTTGACGGCTTCGGCCGGCGTCACGAACAACGACGAGTCGTTGGTCATGTGGAACATCGTCATGTATCGAACAGGCCAGGCACGCCGGCTTGCGGCTGCCTCGGCTGCGCCGTTGCCGCCACCGTGCCGCACCAGCACCGGGTGCCGCCGGTACAGATCGAGCGTGATGTCGGCGTCGCGCGCGTGGCGGAACACCGGCGCCGCGCCGGTGTTCGGGTTGACGAGCGCGAAGTCGGCGGCGTCGAGCCCGAGCGTGCGGCCGGGCTCGTCGATCTCGGCCACCGCATGCAGGTAGAACGCGCAGCGGCTGCGCTCGAAGCGGCGCTCGGCGCCGCCGAACACCAGCGTTGCGAACTTGAAGCTCGCATGCACGTCGGCGAAAAAGACCTTGCGATTCTCGAAGTCGAACAGCGCACCGAGCCGCCCGGTGGTCGCGATGCCGCGGAAGAATTCGGCCGCGCCCTTGTCGGCCGCGATGCCGCTGGGCATGAGCAGCGCGACGATGCCCTGCGGCTGCACCAACGACATCGCGCGCTCGACGAACAGGCTGTACAGGTTGACGTCGCCGCCGCCGAGCAGCGGGTAGTCGCCGGCCTTGGCAAGCACGCGCGCGTTGGCTTCGGTGCGCTCGGCTGCCGCCTGGTACTGCTGCCACAGCGGCGCGCGCTTCTTCTCCAGCTCGGCGATCAGCCGCCGGCGGTCGGCGGCGCGCGCCTGGGTGGCGATGCGCGGCTCGCGCTCGGCGAACCATTCCACCTGCTGCAGCTTGATCCGGTCCCACGGCGGGTTGCCGACGACCACGTCGAAGCCGCCGCTGCCGTCGGCGGCAAACACGGTGGGAAAGGCGGTCCACCAGTGGAAGAAGGCCTCGCCCGCGGCGAGCGCACGCACGCGGCCGAGCAGCGCGTTTGCCGCCTCGACGCCCGGCCCTTCGCCGCCGACCCGGCCTTCGGCGAGCACCGTCACCAGCTGGTGGCGGTCGCTCATCAGCTCGGCCAGCGCCGCCTGCATCGCCGCGTCGCCCAGGCGCGCGAGCCGGCGCGCATCGGCCGCCGGCCAGCCGGGCAGCAGCCAGCGCAGCGCGCGCCAGAAGTCGAGCAGCGCGTGCAGCGGCGCCACCTGCTCGCCGGCTTCGCGCGCCAGCTCGCGCGACAGCCGCGCTTCGGCGATGTCCACGTCGGTCAGGTCGGCCACGCGCGCCAGGTTGGCCGCCGCCAGCGCCAGCCGGTCGAGCTCGCCTTGCTGGAACAGCATGCCCAGGCCCTGCAGGTCCTGCTGCACCGCGGGCAGGCGCTCGCCGTGCAGCGAATCGCCGCACTTCAGGTGGTGGTCGAGGAAGCTCAGCGGCGCGCCGACGGTGAAGGTGTGCAGCCACAGCGCGGTCTTGGCGAGCTCGACCGCCATCGGGTTCTTGTCGACGCCGTAGATCGACTTCTTCAGGATCATGCGGCGCACGATCTGGCGGTCGTCGAGCTGCGCGTCGGTCACCGTCCAGTGGTGCTCGGCTGCGGCCTGCCGGATGGTGCGCCGGATGTGCGCGAGCCGCCGGATCACCGGGCTGACCCAGGGCGTGCCGCGCTCGGCCAGATAGGCGGCCCAGGGCTGCGCGTTGACCCGCAGCGACGCCTGGCTGGCCGCTTCGAGCACGCGGTCGGCGAGGGTGTCGACGAGGGTCACCAGGAAGTGGCCGCTGCCCATCGCCGGGTCGCACACGGTCAGCTCGAGCATGCGCGTGGCCGGGTCGATGGCGTCGCGCTGGCCGGCATCGGGGTCGCCGTCGAGCTTGTTCCACAGCGGGGTGCTCAAGCTGGCGCGGCCCTTCCACTTGTCGATCTGCAACTCGAAAGCGCGCACGATCTCGTCGCACAGCCGGCCCACCGATTCGCGCAGCAGCAGCCGCACCAGGCCGTCGTGGGTGTAGTAGCTGCCCGAGACCTTGCGCGCGAAGCTCGCCGGCACGGCGGCGATGCGGTCCACCTCGACGCGGTCCCAGCCGTCGGCGGCCTGCACCTCGTGCACCAGCGTGTATTCGAGCAGGCGTTCGTAGATGCCGCCCAGGTGCGACACCGACAGGTCGCGGTAGTTGATCCACAGCTTGCGCTGCGCCTCGCTGCGGCGCGACAGCGCGTCGATGATCGGCGCCATCACCGCATCGGGCACGCGGCTGCGCTCGAGCAGCGGCGCGCGGCTGCGGTCGAACAGGCCGCCGTTGTAGGCCGGCATGCCGACCGCGTCGTCGCCTTCGTCGATCAGCAGGAACACGCCTTGCAGGTCGCGCCAGATGTGGTCGAGGCGCGACGACAGCGCCTTGCCGGCGTCGAGGTCGTCGCGCACGCGCTCGCGCAGCGCGCGCACGCTGTACGGGCGGTAGCGCTCGTCGCGCGCCGGCAGCAGCAGCCGGTCTTCGGCGTAGAACAGGAACAGCAGCCGGTACAGCAGCATCAGCGTGGCTTCGCGCAGCTCGTCCAGGTAGTCGGGCGTGAGGCGCTCGCGCTTGAGCCGGCCGCTGCCGAAGCCGAGCCTGCGCGCCTGGACGTCGCCGCGCGCCAGCGCTTGCGCGAGCAGCGGGAAGACCTCGGCGAACACGCGCTCGCCCAGGTCCTTCGACACCCTTTCCTCGTACAGCCGCGATTCGCCGCGCGCATAGGCGTGGAAGCTGCGGCCGGCGCCGTCCCACGATTGGCCGAGGAAGGCGGCGCGGTTGAAGAACAGGAAGAACAGCTTCAGCGCACGCCGCGGTTCGGGGTCGTCGAGCGCCGGCTGCACGCCGGGCACGCCCAGCGCGGCGGCCAGGTCGATCTCGAAGAACTCCTCGGCGCGCGAGCGCGCGTCCTGCCAGTACAGACGCCAGACCGCGCCGTTGGTGAGGATGCCCCACTTGACCGCGCGGTCGGCGGCGACGTCGACGCGGCTCAGGTAGCGCAGCATCTGCGACGACGGCGCATCGGGGTCCTGCGCTTCGGCCAGGTCGCCGCGGTCGAGCGCGCGCAGCCAGCGCTTGGCCTCGAGGATCGCCAGGCCGTGGCGCGAGCGGCGATCGTCCTTGGCTTCGGCCAGCGCCTGCGCCTTGGCCTGCGCGCCGGCGAACAGCAGCAGGTCGGGCACGTCCTCGCGGCGTTTGCCCGACAGGTTGACCTGCGGCAGCCAGTCGTCGCCCCAGCCGAGTTCGGCGAGCACGGGCTCGATGACGAGTTGCTCGGTCTGCGCCTCGTTGAGCGCGCTGCCGGCGTGCAGGCCGTCGAACACGGCCTGCAGCGCGGCGGCGAAGCGATCGAGCGCGGCCTCGTCCAGTGCCTGCCACGGTGGCGTCGTGTCGATGCCGCGCAGCAGGAAATCCTGGGTGAAGAGTTGGCCTTGCATGGCGCCGGGGTCGAGGGCGGCGGCAGTGTAGCGGCCCGAATTCGCGGCCGGCCGTCGCGGCGCGGCATGCTGCAACGGCCGGCCGCCGGTTGCAGGCTTTGCGCCTCGGATCCGCCGCAGCGTCTTGCGGCCGAAGCTTCTCAGGGCACGACCACGCCCGGCTTCGCGCCGGGCCGGCCTGGCGCCGGCTGCACCCAGGCGCGCGCTGCCCGGGCCTACGGCAGCGCCCGGGCCTGGCCGCCGTCGAGGGCAGCCAGCAGCGCCGCCGGGTCCAGCAACAGCAGCAGCCGTTCGCCCACCGGCACGAGGCCCTGCACCAGCGCCGGCACCGCGCCGCCGGCAGCGGCCTGCTCGCGGGCGGGCGGCGGCTGCGCCCGGGTGGCGCCGGGCTCGAGGATCTCGTCGGCGGCGTCGGCCGCCAGCCCGATCGTGCGCCGGCCGATCGTCAGCACGATCACCACCGCCGGCGGCGCGCCGCCGCTGCCGCTGCCGCTGCCCAGGCACGCGCGCGCGTCGACGATCGGCACGATGGCGCCGCGCAGGTTGACCACGCCGAGCACGCAGCCGGCCGCGTGCGCGAGCCGCGTCGGCTGCTCGAACGCGCGGATCTCCTGCACGCAGGCCAGCGGCAGCGCACAGCAGTCGTCGCCGGCCCGCAAGCTCAGCAGCGCCACGCCGGCCGCGTCGGCCGCCGTAGCGTCGCCCGCGAGCCCGGCGCCGGCATCGGTGCCGGATCCGAGCGTGGATCCGGCGGCGGATCGGGCGTGCGTGGCCATCGTGTCCATCAACGGCAGCGGCAGCGGCAGCGGCAGCGGCAGCGGCAGCGGCAGCGGCAGCGACAGCGGCGCTCAAGCCCGGCGCGCGTGGCGCACCAGCGAGCCGATGTCCAGGATCAGCGCGACCCGGCCGTCGCCGAGCACGGTGGCCGCGCTCACGTGCTCCACCGGGCCGCAGTTGGCGAGCAGGTTCTTGACCACCACCTGCTGCTGGCCGATGAGCTCGTCCACTTCGAGCGCGGCGCGCGCGCCTTCGGCTTCGACTGCCACCAGCACCCGGCGCGGCGCCGGGTCGGGCAGTGCCGGCACGCGCAGCAGCGGCTGCAGCGGCAGCACCGGCAGCAGCGCGTCGCGCAGCCGCACCAGGCGCCGCCCGCCGATGCAGGCCGGCGCCGCGTCCTCGGGCCGGAACGATTCGACCACCGCCTGGAGCGGCAGCACGAAGCACTCGCCGGCCACGCGCACCAGCAGCGCGTCCAGGATCGCCAGCGTCAGCGGCAGCCGCACCCGCACCGTCAGGCCGCGGCCCTCGGCCGCGTCGATCTCGACCGTGCCGCCGATCGACGCGACGTTGCGCGCGACCACGTCCATGCCGACGCCGCGGCCCGACACCTCGGTCACGGCCGTCGCGGTGGAGAAGCCGGGCGCGAAGATCAGCGCCCACACCTGGTCGTCGGCGAGCGTATCGGGCGCGTGCAGGCCGCGCTCGCGCGCCTTGGCCAGCAGCCGCGCGCGCGACAGGCCGGCGCCGTCGTCGCGCACCGTGATCAGCACCGAGGCGCCTTCCTGCGCGGCGGCGATCACCAGCCGCCCGGCGTCGGGCTTGCCGCGCGCGCGGCGCTCGGCCGGCGCTTCGATGCCATGGTCGAGCGCATTGCGCACCAGGTGCGTCAGCGGGTCGACGATGCGCTCGACCATCCCCTTGTCCAGCTCGGTGGCCTCGCCTTCGAGCACCAGCTCGACGCGCTTGCCGAGCTGCGCGGCCAGCTCGCGCGCCAGCCGCACGAAGCGCGCGAACACGGCGCCCATCGGCACCATGCGCACGGCCAGCACCGTGTCCTGCAGCTCGCGCAGCTGGCGCTGCAGCGCCGCCAGCGCCGGCTCCAGCCGCTGCTGCGCGGCCGCTTCGAGCGCCGCACACTGCTGCAGCAGCATCGACTGCGCGATCACCAGCTCGCCCACCTGGTCGAGCAGCAGGTCCACCTTGTCCACCGGCACGCGCAGCGTGGCCGCTGCGGCGCTGCCGGCCGGGGCCGCTGCCGGCGGCGGGGCGGGAGCTGACGCATGGGCCGAGGCATTGGCCGAAGCCGGTGCCGGTGCTGGCGCCGGGGCCGCGGCCGGCGGCGTGGACGGCGGCGCGAAGGCCGGCGCGAAGGCCGGCGGCGGCGCGGTGTCGGGCAGCGGCCCCAGGCTCAACCGGGACGCATCGGCGTGCAGGCCGAACAGCTCCAGCAGTTCGGCGTCGCCGCAGCCGGTGCTGACGGCGAAGCGGCGCACGCCGTCGGCCGCCGGGCCGTCGCCCAGCGGCTCGATCCGGCCGAGCTCGGCGATGTCGGCAAACAGCTCGACCAGCCCGGCCGCGGCCGCCGGGTCGTCCGGCGGGCCGAGCCGCAGCTCCAGCCGGCGCGGCGCACCGGCAGCGCCGGCGGGCGCTGCATCCGCGGCGGCGGCCGATCCCGCGGGCGATGGCGTGGGCGATGCCGCGTGCGATGCCGCGTGCGATGCCGCGGGCGATGCCGCGGGATCGGCCAGCGCTTCGAGCCGGTCGGCCAGCGCATCGAGCGCCGGCGCCGGCCGGCCGGCGCGGTGCGCGCCGAGCAGCGCGCGCAGCGCATCGCCGGCGGCGAGCAGCGTATCGACCGCGGCCGCGCTCGGCGGCTGCTCGCGGCGCCGCCAGCGGTCGAGCGGCGCCTCGATGCGGTGCGTGAAGCGGGCCGCGTCGGCCAGCCCGAAGGCCGCGGCGCCGCCCTTGACCGAGTGGGCGCAGCGGAACAGCGCGTGCAGCGTGTCGTCGGCGGGAGCCGCCGGATCGAGCGCCAGCAGCAACTGCTCGAAGCGGTCGAGGTTGTCGGCGGCTTCGTCGAAGAAGGCGTCGCGCAGCGGCGCGAGGTCGATGCCCAGCGGGTGGTTCATCGCGGCGGCGCGGGGCGGGCGGCGGCAGGGTGGCGCGGGTCGGGCACGGCGGCGCGCGCACCGGCAGGCGGCGTGCGCCCGGCAAGTATCGGCCGCGGCCGCTGCGGCTGAAGCGCCGAACAGCGGGGCGAACGCCGTGCACGCGCATCGCCTGCGCGGCGCGGCGGGCGGCGGCCGCTGCTCAACTTCAGCGGCGCGCTGCCGATAGCACAGGCCAGGCCCCGAATCCGCGAGGAGCGCCGTGTCCGACCCGTCCCAGCTGAGGTTCCTGATCGTCGACGACTTCTCGACCATGCGCCGCATCGTGCGCGGGCTGCTCAAGGAGATGGGCTGCGTGCACGCGATCGAGGCCGAGGACGGCGTGATGGCGCTGGCGGTGCTGCGCACGCAGCCGGTGGATTTCGTCGTCTCCGACATCAACATGCCCAACATGAGCGGCTTCGAGCTGCTCGAGGCGATCAAGGCCGACGAAAGCCTGCGCCGCCTGCCGGTGCTGATGGTCACCGCCGAGGCGCGCAAGGACGACATCGTGCGTGCCGCGCGCAGCGGCGCCGCCGGCTACGTCGTCAAGCCCTTCAGCAAGGCGACGCTGGAGGACAAGGTCACGCGCATCCTGCAGAAGATGGCGGTGTCGGCATGATGCAAGAGCCCGCCTGCCGGGCCGCGCTGCAGCCGGGCGCCGCTGCGGCCGGGCTGTACCGTCAGCTCGGCCGGATCACGCGCCGGCTGCACGACGCGCTGCAGCGCCTGGGCATGCTGCCGCGGCTGCAGCAGTCGGTGCAGGACCTGCCCGACGTGCGCAGCCGCCTGCAGTACGTGGTGCGCACCACCGGCCAGGCCGCGGAGCGCGCGCTGTCGGCGGTGGAGCGTGCCAAGCCTGAGCGCGAGCGCCTCGATGCTGCGGCCGCGCGCCTGGCCGCGGCGGCCGGCGCGGCCGGCTCCGAGGCGGCGCACGACGCCGCCGCCGCACTGGCCGAGATGCGCGAATCCGGCCGCCGGATCGACGCGGAGCTGACCGAGATCATGCTCGCGCAGGGCTTCCACGACCTCACCGGCCAGGTGATCGCGCAGGTGGCGGCGCTGGCGATCGAGCTCGAGGACAACCTGCTCGACCTGCTGCTGCGTGCGGCGCCGGCCGAGCCGATCCCGCCGTCGCGGCGCAGCCTCGGCGGCCCGGTGGTCGACCCCGGCACGCGCGCCGACGTGGTGCGCAACCAGCAGGAGGTCGACGAGCTGCTCGCGGGGCTCGGGTTTTGAGCGCCGCCGCGGCCCTGCGCGGCAGGCGCTGCGCGCCGCCGCAGCGGCGGCGCGGCCGTGCCGCTGCCGCCGGCATCCCGGCGCGCGGGGCTACACGACGATGCTGAAGCGCATCGCCGTGGCCGAGCTGCGGCTGGGCATGTACGTGCACGGGTTGTGCGGCCCGTGGCTCGCGCACCCGCTGTGGCGCACCCGCTTCAGGCTCGACGATGCGGCCGATCTGCAGCGGCTGCGCGCCAGCGGCATCGCCGAATGCGTGATCGACACCTCCCGGGGCCCGGACGTGGCCGCGCCCGAGGCGGCCGCCGAAACTGCCGCGCCGGCCGCCCCCGGGCCCGAGCCCGCGCCGGCCGAAGCGCCGCGGCCGCACAGCCTCGAGCAGGAGGCGCAGCATGCGGCGAGGCTGTGCGCACAGGCCCGCAGCCAGGTCGTGTCGCTGTTCGAACAGGCGCGCCTCGGGCGCGCGCTCGACGTGGCCGGCTGCGCGCCGCTGGTCGAGGAGATCTCCGCGTCGATGCAGCGCAACGCCAACGCCCTGCTCGGCATGGTGCGGCTGAAGGCGCATGACGACTACACCTTCATGCACTCGGTGGCGGTGTGCACGCTGATGGTGGTGCTCGCGCGCCGCCTGGGCCACGACGAGGCCCAGGTGCGCGCGGCCGGCCTGGCCGGCCTGCTGCACGACGTGGGCAAGGCGCGCATCCCGCTGGCGGTGCTGAACAAGCCCGGCAAACTCGGTGCGGCCGAAACCGCGCTGATGCAGATGCACCCGGAGCTGGGCGCGCGGCTGCTGGCCGACTCCGGCGTCGCCGTCGCGGCCGCCCTCGACGTGTGCCTGCACCACCACGAGCGCCCCGACGGCCGCGGCTACCCGCACCAGCAGGCCGGCGCGGCCTTCTCGATGCAGGCGCGGATGGCGGCGGTGTGCGACGTGTACGACGCGATCACCTCGAACCGGCCCTACAAGTCGGGCTGGAGCCCCGACGAATCGATCGCGCTGATGGCCGAGTGGACGCGCGCCGGCCAGTTCGACGCGGCCGTCTTCCGCGCCTTCGTCGATTGCGTGGGCATCTACCCGGTGGGCTCGCTGGTGCGGCTGAAGTCGCAGCGGCTGGCGGTGGTGGTCGAGCACCTGCCGCACGCGCCGGTCGCGCCGCGGGTCAAGGTGTTCTACTCGATCCGCGCGCAGATGCAGCAGCCGCCCGAGCTGCTCGACCTGAGCCAGCCCGGCTGCGGCGAGCGCATCCTCGGCCGCGAATCGAACCGGCAGTGGCGCTTCCCGTTCCTCGACGAGCTCAGCGTGCCGGCACCGCCGATGACGCCCGGCGCGCGGCGCGCGGCCTGACCGCAACGGCGCTCAGCCCGGCGGGCGCGTGTCGGCGAAGCTCGGGCGGGCGGCGAGCTTGTCGGCCAGCCGCGCCAGGTTGGCGTGCTGTTCGCGCCAGGCGACGGCCGGGAAGCGGAAGTCGAGGTAGCCCAGCGCGCAGCCGACGGCGACATCGGCCAGCGTGAAGGGCACGCCCATGCACCACGGCTTTTCGCCCAGCCCGCGGCTCATCGCCGCCAGCGCCGCATCGATGCGGCTCGCCTGGCGGTCGATCCAGGCCTGCGAGCGCTGCGCGTCGCTGCGCCCGGGCCAGACCTGCTCCATGCGCGCGGCCACCGCGGCGTCGAGCACGCCGTCGGCCAACGCTTCCCAGGTGCGCACCTCGACGCGCTCGCGCCCGCTGGCGGGGATCAGCTTGCCCACCGGCGACAGCGTGTCCAGGTATTCGACGATCACGCGCGAATCGAACACCGCTTCGCTGCCCTCCATCACCAGGCAGGGCACCTTGCCCAGCGGGTTGAAGGCCAGCATCGCGTCGCTCGCCCACGGGTCTTCCAGCACCAGCTGGAAGTCGAGTTTCTTTTCCGCCATCACCACCCGCACCTTGCGGACGTAGGGGCTGGTGAGTGATCCGATCAATTTCATCTGGGCAGCGCGCGAAGGGTTCGTTCGATTCTATCGACGCGACTTGTAAGCGCAGGCCCGCGCTTCCGGGGGTTGTGCACGACACGCGCTCCTAGAATGCCGCCACCGTCCCGCCCGCCCGGCTGCCGCGCGCGGCCTGCTCCCTTCGCGCACCCCACCATGGAACTGTCCGCCCTCACCGCGCTGTCGCCGCTGGACGGGCGCTATGCCGGCAAGCTCGCCGCGCTGCGCCCGCTGCTCAGCGAGTTCGGCCTGATGCGCTGCCGCGTGCAGGTCGAGGTCGAATGGTTCCTGGCGCTGTCCGAGGCCGGCTTCAGCGAGTTCCGGCCGTTGCCGGGCGCGGCGCGCGCGCGCCTGCTGGCGCTGGTGCGCGACTTCAGCGAGGCCGACGCCGCCGCGATCAAGGCGATCGAGCGCCGCACCAACCACGACGTCAAGGCGGTCGAATACTGGATCAAGCAGCGCCTGGCAGGGCAGCCGGAACTGGCGCGCGCGGCCGAGTTCGTGCACTTCGCGTGCACCAGCGAGGACATCAACAACACCAGCCACGCGCTGATGCTGCAGGCCGCGCGCGACCTGGTGCTGCTGCCGGCGCTGGACGCGGTGCAGGACCGGCTGCGCGCGCTGGCGCATGCGCTGGCCGATCTGCCGATGCTGTCGCGCACCCACGGCCAGACCGCGAGCCCGACCACGCTCGGCAAGGAAGTGGCCAACGTGCTTGCGCGGCTCGTGGGCGCGCGCGAGCGCATCGTCGCGGTGCGGCCGCTGGCCAAGATGAACGGCGCGGTCGGCAACTACAACGCCCACCTGGCCGCGTACCCCGGCTTCGACTGGGAAGGCTTCGCGCGCGCGGTGGTCGAGCAGCGCCTGGGCCTGGCCTTCAACCCGTACACGATCCAGATCGAGCCGCACGACTGGATGGCCGAGCTGTTCCACGCGATCGCGCGCGCCAACACGATCCTGATCGACTGGTCGCGCGATGTCTGGGGCTACGTGTCGCTGGGCTACTTCCGCCAGAAGCTCAAGGATGGCGAAGTCGGCTCGTCGACGATGCCGCACAAGGTCAACCCGATCGACTTCGAGAACGCCGAGGGCAACTTCGGGCTGGCCAACGCGCTGCTCGAGCACCTGGCGCGCAAGCTGCCGGTCAGCCGCTGGCAGCGCGACCTGAGCGACTCGACCGTGCTGCGCAACATGGGCGTGGCGCTCGGCTACACGCTGCTGGCGCTCGATTCGCTGGCGCGCGGGCTCGACAAGCTCGAAGTCGACCGCGCCGCGCTCGCCGCCGACCTGGACGAGGCCTGGGAGGTGCTGGCCGAAGCGGTGCAGACGGTGATGCGCCGCCACGGCCTGCCCGAGCCCTACGAGCAGCTCAAGGCCTTCACCCGCGGGCGGCCGATCACGCGCGAGCTGATGCAGGGCTTCATCGCCGAGCTGGCGCTGCCCGAGGCCGACAAGGCGCGGCTGGCGGCGCTGGCGCCGGCCGGCTACACCGGCCTGGCGGCCGAGCTCGCGCGGCGGATCTGAGCATGGCGCGGCCGGCCTTCACCGAGCAACTGCGCCGGGCGCAGGCGCAGGCCGATTCGCTGCTGTGCGTCGGCCTGGACCCGGAGCCGGCGAAGTTCCCGCTGCCGTGGCGCGACGACCCTGCGCGGATCTTCGATTTCTGCGCGGCGATCGTCGACGCCACCCGCGACCTGGTGCTGGCCTTCAAGCCGCAGATCGCCTACTTCGCCGCGCATCGCGCCGAGGACCAGCTCGAGCGGCTGGTCGCCCACATCCGCCGCGCCGCACCGCAGGTGCCGGTGATCCTCGACGCCAAGCGCGGCGACATCGGCGCCACCGCCGGGATGTACGCGCGCGAGGCCTTCGAGCGCTACGGCGCCGATGCGCTCACGGTGTCGCCGTTCATGGGCTTCGATTCGATCGAGCCCTACCTTCAATGGCCCGAGCGCGGCCTGTTCCTGCTGTGCCGCACCTCCAACCCCGGCGGCAGCGACCTGCAGGCGCAGCGCCTGGCCGGCGGCGAGCTGCTGTTCGAACACATCGCCCGCCTGGCCGCCGGGCCGTGGAACCTGCACGGCCAGCTCGGTCTGGTGGTGGGCGCCACCTACCCCGAAGAGCTGGCGCGGGTGCGCGAGCTGGCGCCGACGCTGCCGCTGCTGGTGCCCGGCGTGGGGGCGCAAGGCGGCGACGCGCAGGCCACGGTGCGGGCCGCCTGGCGCGCCGATGCGCCGATCGTCGTGAATTCCTCGCGCGCGGTGCTGTACGCGTCGGCCGGCGCCGACTTCGCCGCCGCCGCGCGCGCGGCAGCCGAGGGCACGCGCGTGCAGCTCAATGCGGCCCGCGGCGTGAACTGATACCCCCGCCGGCGCTGGGCGGGCCCGGTTCCGGGCCGCGGCTGGCGCCACACTCGCGCTTTGTCACCAGACCCCGGCGCCGCCCCGGGGGCCGCAGCCGCCAGCCGTGCGCCCATCATCGCCCGCCTTCGAAAGCGTCTCCGGGCCGCAGCGCGAAGTCCGCCGGATGATCGCGCGCCAGTTGTTCGCGGTGGTGGCCGGCGTGTCCGTGCTGACGGCGCTGCTGTTCGCGCTGCTGCCCGGCGCGCTCGGCGGCGCCGAGCCCTGGCCGATGGTGCTGGCCTGCCTGGCCGTGGGCGCGCTGGCGGCGGCGTCGATCCGGGCGGAGCCCCGCCGCCTCGAAGCCCTGGTGGCGCTGGTGCTGGTCAGTGCGATCGGCGTGATCGCCTTCGACGCCACGCGGCTGGGCTGGGGCGTCGGCAGCCCCAGCATCGGCCATTTCGGGCTGCTGGTGTGCCTGAGCTTCGTCATATCCGGCTGGCGCTGGGGGCTGGCCGCCGCGTGCCTGAGCGCGGCCGCGGTGCTCGGCCTGGCGCTGGCGCAGCAGCAGCAATGGCTCGGCGGCGACCGGCTGGCGGCCACGGCCGACAGCCTGTGGCTGCGCGCCGCGATCCAGCTGTTCCTGGTCGGCGCGGGCTTCGCCTGCGGCTGGCTGATCGCCGGCGTCGTCGGCCGCCACGTGCACGCCGCCGACGAGCGCGAGCAGCGATTCCGCGGGCTGCTGGCGATCGCCGCCGATGCCTACTGGGAGATCGACGCGCGCTACCGGCTGCTGATGTTCCACCACCAGCAGCCCGCAGCGGCCGGCGCGCGCGCCCGCGAGGACGCCTATGTCGGCCTGGCGCCGTGGGAACTGCCCGACTTCGAGATCGACGACGAGCCGCTCGACCAGTTGCGCGCGCACCTCGAGGCACGCGAGCCGTTTCGCGACCTGCCGCTGCGCTGGCGCGGCCAGCCGCGGCGCCTGGGCCACTACCTGATGAGCGGCGAGCCGCGCTTCGACGCCGGCGGCGCCTTCCTCGGCTACTGGGGCGTGATGCGCGACGTCAGCGCCGACGTGCAGGCGCGCCAGGCGCTGGCGGCGACCGAGTCGCGCTACCAGGACCTGTTCCAGCGCATCCCGACGCCGCTGGTGCTGCACGCGGGCGGGCATGTGCTCGACGCCAACCCGGCGGCGGCCGCGATGTTCGGGCTGCCCGAGCCCGAAGCGCTGCTCGGGCAGGACCTGCTGGCCGCCTACGAGGGCGGCGATTCGCGCGAGCGCGCGCGCCGCGCGAGCGAGACGCTGCTGGCGATGCCGGCCGGCGAGGCGCTGCCGGTGGCCGAATACCGGCTGCAGGCGCACGGCGGGCGGCGCATCGTCGCACGCGCCACCGGCGTGCGCGTGGACGTGCCCGACGGCAGCGCGGTGCTGACGATCTTCGTCGACGACACCGAACGCAAGCGCGCCGAGGACGCGGTGCGCCGCTCCGAGGCGATGCTGTCGCACCTGGTGGCCACCAGCCCCGACCTGATCACGCTCAGCGAGCTGCACAGCGGCCGCTACGCGATGGTCAACCGCAGCTTCGAGCGGCTGACCGGCTACGCGGCGGCCGAGGTCGAGGGCCGCAGCGAAGCGCAGCTCGGCCTGTGGCGCGACGCGCATGCGCACGAGCGCTTCGTCGCCGCGATCCGCGACGACGGCGCGGTGCAGGAGCTGCCGGCCGAGTTCGTCACCAAGGCCGGCGAAGCCGTGTCGATGCGGGTGTCGGGCGCCCGCTTCGCGATGGACCGGCGCGACTACCTCGTGGTCAACGCGCGCGACGTCACCGAAGCCGAGCGCGCGCGGCTCGAGCGCGAGGCGATCCTGCAGAACGCGGCGATCGGCATCGCGGTCACGCGCGAGCGCCGCTTCGTGATGGCCAACCCCAGCTTCGAGCAGCTGTTCGGCTGGCCGGCCGGCGAGCTGATCGGCCGCAGCGGGCGCGTCGTCTGGGCCGGCGACGACGAGTACCGCGATGTCGGCGCCGCGCTCGGGCCGAAGCTCGCGCGCGGCGAGGCGGCGACCCTCGAGACCCGGGTGATGCGCGCCGACGGCAGCGCCTTCCTCGCCCGCGTCACCGCCAAGGCGATCGACCCGTCGGATCCGCAGGGCAGCGCGACGCTGTGGCTGGTGCAGGACGTGACCGAGCAGCGCCGCGCCGAGCACATGCTGGCAAGCGCGCGCGACGCGGCCGAGGCCGCCAGCCGCGCGAAGAGCGCCTTCCTCGCCAACACCAGCCACGAGCTGCGCACGCCGCTGAACGGCGTGATCGGCATGGCGCGGCTCGCGGCCGACCCGGCCACCGCCCCGGCGCAGCGCCAGCAGTACCTCGCCCAGATCGTCGACAGCGCGCAGGCGCTGGCGGCGATCATCGGCGACATCCTCGACCTGTCCAAGATCGAGGCCGGCCGCTTCGAGCTGGAGTGCGCGCCCTTCGAGCTCGGCGCGCTGCTGCACGAGCTGGCGCATGCGTACGCGGCGCTCGGCCAGCCGCGCGGCGTGGCGCTGCAGCTGCAGCTCGACCCGCTGCTCGACCGCCGCGTGCTCGGCGACGCGCTGAGCACGCGCAAGATCCTCGGCAACTACCTGAACAACGCGCTGAAGTTCACCGCGCAGGGCGAAGTCCGGCTCGAGGCCTGGCGGCTCGACCCGCAGCGGGTGCGCTTCGAGGTGCACGACACCGGCCCGGGCATCGACGGCGCGGTGCAGCGCCGCCTGTTCCAGCCCTTCACCCAGGCCGACGAGTCGACCACGCGCCGCTACGGCGGCACCGGGCTGGGCCTGTCGATCTGCCGCGAGCTGGCGCAGAAGATGGGCGGCGAAGTCGGCCTGACGAGCCGCCCCGGCGAGGGCAGCTGCTTCTGGGCCGAGCTGCCGTTGCCCGAGGCACCGCCGGCCGACGAAGCACCGGCGCCGGCCGAGCCGCCGGTCGAGCTGGCGGGCGCGCGCGTGCTGGTGGCCGACGACGACATGGTCAACCGGCTGATCGCGGTCGAGACGCTGCGCCGCTGGGGCATCGCCGTGGACGAGGCGGCCGACGGCGAGCAGGCGGTGGCAATGGTGCGCGCGGCCGCAGCCGACGGCAGCCCCTACGACGCCGTGCTGATGGACATGATGATGCCCGGCGTCAGCGGGCAGGAGGCGGCGCGCACGCTGCGGCGCGACTTCGACGCGCGCCGGCTGCCGATCATCTGCTGGACGGCGGCGGCGCTGACGAGCGTGCGCGACGACGCGCTGGCCGCCGGCATGAACGACTTCGCGACCAAGACCATCGACCCGCCGGCGCTGCGCCGCACACTCGCGCGCTGCATCGCTCAGCGCGGCGGCGTGTCGGCGCCGAAGCCGGGTTCGGCGGCCAGCAGCTCCAGCGGGTAGCGCCGGCCCTGCAGATAGTCCTGCACGCAGCGCCACACCAGCGGGCTGCGGTGGCGGGGGCGGCTCGCGCGCAGCTCGTCGGCGGTGAGCCACAGCGTGCGCACGATGCCGGCATCGAGCGCGCGGCCGGCGACGGGCTCGCCCGCGCGGCCGTGGAATGCGAAGCGCAGGTAGGTCACGGTGTCGCTGCCGCGCGGCAGCCGGGCCAGGTACACGCCCACCAGCGCCTCGGGCACGAAGGGGCGCGCCGTCTCTTCCAGCACTTCGCGCACCACCGCCTGCACGAGCGTCTCGCCCGGCTCCAGGTGGCCGGCCGGGTTGTTCAGCCGCAGGCCCTCGGGCGTGTGTTCCTCGACCAGCAGGCAGCGGCCGGCCTGCTCGATCACGGCGGCCACGGTGACCGACGGGCGGAAGCGTTCGGCCGATGCCATCCCGCGATCGTAGCCGCCGGGTCTTGTGTTAGCTTCGCGCGGCTGAAACAAGAGCAATCTTCCCGAGGAGAAGCCCCATGCGCATCGGAGTCCCCAAGGAAAGGGCGGAAGGTGAAAAGCGCGTCGCCACCGTGCCCGACGTCGTCGCCAAGCTGATCAAGCTGGGTTTCACGGTCGCGGTCGAGAGCGGCGCCGGCGATGCCTCCAACTTCGACGACGACAGCTACCGCGCCGCGGGTGCCGAGGTGCTCGCCAGCGCCGCCGAGATCTGGGGCGGCTGCGACATCGTCTTCAAGGTGCGCCCGCCGACGGCGGAAGAAGTCGCGCTGCTGCGCATCGGTGCCACGCTGATCGGCTTCGTCTGGCCGGCGCAGAACCCGCAACTGATGGAGCAACTGGCGGCGCGCAAGGCCACGGTGCTGGCGATCGACTCGCTGCCGCGGCAGCTGTCGCGCGCGCAGAAGATGGACGCGCTCACCTCGATGGCCGGGGTGAGCGGCTACCGCGCGGTGATCGAGGCGGCCAACGCCTTCGGGCGCCTCTTCAACGGCCAGGTCACCGCCGCCGGCAAGATCCCGCCGGCCAAGGTGTTCATCGCCGGCGCCGGCGTCGCCGGCCTCGCGGCGATCGGCACCGCGGCCAACATGGGCGCGATCGTGCGCGCCAACGACACCCGCGCCGAGGTCGCCGACCAGGTGGTGTCGCTGGGCGGCGAGTTCGTCAAGGTCGATTACGAGGAAGAAGGCTCGGGCGGCGGCGGCTACGCCAAGGTCATGAGCGAGGGCTTCCAGGCCGCGCAGCGCGCGATGTACGCCGAGCAGGCCAAGGACGCCGACATCATCATCACGACCGCGCTGATCCCGGGCAAGCCGGCGCCCAGGCTGATCACCGCCGAGATGGTCAAGAGCATGAAGCCCGGCAGCGTGATCGTCGACATGGCGGCCGAGCAGGGCGGCAACTGCGAGCTCACCGTGCCCGGCGAGGCGGTGGTGCGCCACGGCGTGACCATCGTCGGCTATACCGATCTGGTCAGCCGCATGGCGCGCCAGAGCTCGACGCTGTATTCGAGCAACCTGCTGCGCCTGACCGAAGACTTGTGCAAGACCAAGGACGGCGTGATCGACGTCAACTTCGACGACGACGCGATCCGCGGCCTCACGGTGATCAAGCAGGGCGAAGTCACCTGGCCGCCGCCGCCGCTCAAGCTGCCGGCGCCGCCGCCGCCCAAGCCGGCCGGTGCCGTGGCCGCGCCCAAGGCCTCGGCCCACGGCCCCGGCGAGCCGATGTCGTCCAAGGCGCTGACCATCGTGTTCGGCGTCGGCGCGGTGCTGTTCGCGCTGGTCGGGCTGTACGCGCCGGTCAGCTTCCTCGCGCACTTCACCGTGTTCGTGCTCGCCTGCTTCATCGGCTACATGGTGATCTGGAACGTCACGCCGGCGCTGCACACGCCGCTGATGAGCGTGACCAACGCGATCTCGTCGATCATCGCCATCGGCGCGCTGATCCAGATCGCGCCGCCGCTGGACGCGGCCGGCGCCGCCGACCGGCCGCACCTGCTGATCCTGGCGCTCGCGGTGTTCGCGCTGGCGCTCACCGCGATCAACATGATCGGCGGCTTCGCCGTCACCCAGCGCATGCTGGCGATGTTCCGCAAGTGAAGGGGGCACGGACATGAGCGCAAGCCTCGTCACGGTCGCCTACATCGGCGCGACCATCCTGTTCATCCTCAGCCTGGGCGGGCTGTCCAACCCCGAGACCGCGCGCCGCGGCAACCTGTTCGGCGTGATCGGCATGACCATCGCCGTGCTCGCCACGGTGTTCGGGCCGCGCGTCACGCCGTCCGGCTACGGCTGGATCATCGGCGCGCTCGCCGTCGGCGGCGCGATCGGGATGTTCGCCGCCAAGACGGTGAAGATGACCCAGATGCCCGAGCTGGTCGCGGCCATGCACAGCCTGGTCGGCCTGGCCGCGTGCCTGGTCGGCTTCGCCAGCTACGTGGACACCTCCACCGTGTTCCCGACCGCGGCCGAGAAGGCGATCCACGAAGTGGAGATCTACGTCGGCATCCTGATCGGCGCCATCACCTTCTCGGGGTCGATCATCGCCTTCGGCAAGCTGTCGGGCAAGATCGGCGGCAAGCCGCTGCTGCTGCCGGCGCGCCACTGGCTGAACCTCGCCGGGCTGCTGCTGGTGATCTGGTTCGGCCGGCAGTTCCTGCACGCCGAGACCATCGCCGCCGGCATGGTGCCGCTGCTGATCATGACCGTGATCGCGCTGCTGTTCGGCGTGCACATGGTCATGGCGATCGGCGGCGCCGACATGCCGGTGGTGGTGTCGATGCTCAACAGCTACTCGGGCTGGGCGGCGGCGGCCACCGGCTTCATGCTCAGCAACGACCTGCTGATCGTGGTCGGCGCGCTCGTCGGCTCGTCGGGCGCGATCCTGTCGTACATCATGTGCCGCGCGATGAACCGCAACTTCATCAGCGTGATCGCCGGCGGCTTCGGCAGCGGCGGCGGCAGCGCGCCGGCGGCGGGCGGCGGTGCGGCGCAGCCGGCCGGCGAGGTGCAGCCGGTGAGCGCGGTCGAGACCGCCGAGATGCTGCGCGAGGCCAAGAGCGTGGTCATCGTGCCCGGCTACGGCATGGCGGTCGCGCAGGCGCAGCACACGGTGTTCGAGATCACCAAGCTGCTGCGCGAGAAGGGCGTGAACGTGCGCTTCGGCATCCACCCGGTGGCCGGGCGCATGCCGGGCCACATGAACGTGCTGCTGGCCGAAGCCAAGGTGCCCTACGACATCGTGCTCGAGATGGACGAGATCAACGAAGACTTCCCCGACACCGACGTGTCGATGGTCATCGGCGCCAACGACATCGTCAACCCGGCGGCGCAGGAAGACCCGACGAGCCCGATCGCCGGCATGCCGGTGCTCGAGGTCTGGAAGGCGCACCACTCGATCGTCATGAAGCGCAGCATGGCCAGCGGCTATGCGGGCGTCGACAACCCGCTCTTCTACAAGGACAACAACCGCATGCTCTTCGGCGACGCGAAGAAGATGCTCGACGAGGTGCTGGCGGCGTTGAGGGCTTGAGTCTGCGCAACCCGGCGGTGGCCGATCGGCCACCGTGCGATCGAAGGGCCGGTGAACCGGCCCTTTTTTATGATGCCAGTATAAAGTAAAATAAGCACCGCGCTTGTTTGAGGCTCAGTTCCCCATGCATCGCCCCCCACCGGGACAGACAGTCAAGGTCAGCGCGCAAGGCGAGCCCTTCACGGCCTTCGTGCCGCGCCCGCTGCCGCCGCTGCCGCCGATCGTTTGGTCTGCGGGGCTGCGCCGGCGCTTCGACGACGCGCTGGTCGCGCTCGGCCGCCTCGATGCGGTGTCGGCGATGCTGCCCAATGCGCACCTCGTGCTCTACAGCTTCGTGCGCAAGGAAGCGGTGCTCTCCTCGCAGATCGAGGGCACGCAGTCGTCGCTGTCCGACCTGCTGCTGTTCGAGATCGACCAGCAGCCCGGCGTTCCGCTGGACGATGCACGCGAAGTCAGCCGCTGCGTCGCCGCCATGGCGCATGGCATCGAGCGGTTGCGCGGCGGCTTTCCGCTGAGCCTGCGGCTGCTGCGCGAGATGCACGGCGTGCTGCTCGACCACCCGCGCGGCCGGGGCAAGTCGCCCGGCGAGTTCCGGCGTTCACAGGTCTGGCTGGGCGGCACGCGGCCGGGCAATGCCGTGTTCGTGCCGCCGCCGGCAGATCGCCTCGGCGAATGCCTGGACGCTTTCGAGCGCTTCCTGCACGACGAGCCCGAGCCCACCCCGCCGCTGGTGCGTGCCGCGCTCGCCCATGTGCAGTTCGAGACCATCCACCCCTTCCTCGACGGCAACGGCCGCATCGGCCGCCTGCTGATCGTGCTGCAACTCGTGGCCGACGGGCTGCTGCACGAACCGCTGCTCTATCCCAGCCTGTTCTTCAAGGCCCACCGCGCGCTGTACTACGAGCTGCTGAACGAGGTGCGCGTCAATGGCGATTGGGAGCGATGGCTGGACTTCTTTGCCGAAGCCGTGCAGGCGAGCGCTGCGCAAGCGGTGCAGACCGCGCAGGCGCTGCTTGCGCTGGTGGCCGCCGACCGCGAGCGCCTGGCCGCGCTGGGCCGCGCGGCAGGGTCGGCCTGGGCCCTGCTCGACGCCTTGCAGCGCCAGCCGGTGTCCACGGCCACGGCGCTGGGCAAGGCCGCCGGGCTGACGCCGGCCACCGTCAACAAGACGCTCGTGCACCTGCAGCGGCTGGGCATCGTGGAAGAACTCACCGCGCGCCAGCGCGGGCGGGTCTTCGCCTACGGCCGGTACGTGGCCTTGCTGAACGCCGAGCTCGAGACCGCGGCGCCGCCGCAGGCGCGCCGGAAGAAAGGGCCGCGCTGATCCGCGCCGGTCATGCGCCGACAACGGCGGGCGCTTCGGGTCGCCCGGCGGCCGAGATGTATTACACTGTGCACGATAGACGTAATACGTCGAAAGTGCAGACATGACCCTGACTGTCCGCCTGAAGCCCGACCTCGAGACCGCGCTCGAGCTGCACTGCGCCGAGCGCGGCGTGAGCAAGAGCCTGGTGGTGCAGGAAGTGCTGGCCGACTACCTGGCGCGCCCGCATGCCAGGCGCAAGGGCCGCCGCGCCGCCGCGGCGGCTGCGTCCATGCCCGCCGAGCCCAGCGACAACTACAAGGCCTTCGAGCGGCTGGGGCTGATCGGTGCCGTCTGCGGCGTGGGGCCGGCCGACAAGGCGGGCGTGCGCGCAGCGTTCGACCGTTGGGCTGAAGCCAAGCGCAAGTCCTGGGCCGCAGCGGCGCAGGGCGTTGCCCCCGGAAAGATCCGCAAGCCACAGCCGAAGCGCAAGCCGGGATGAGGCCGCAGCCGGCAGCGCGCGGCCTTCGGTCGTCGGCCCCGTCGCGCGGCGACGCCGTCTTGCTGGACACGGGCTTTCTCGTGTCGCTGATGGACGCGCGTGAGCCGCTGCATGCGGCGGCGGCGGGCTGGCTGTCGCGCCAGCGCCAGCCGCTGTGGTCGGTGCCGTCGGTGCTGGCAGAGGCGGCGCACTTCATGCCCGGATGGCTGCGGCCGCAGCTGGCACGCGCTGCGTCCGCCGGCCTGGTGCAGGTGTCGGTGCCCGATGCCGCGGGCTACGGCCGCATCGCCTGGCTGCTGGAAAAGTACTCCGCCCTCAGCCCCGATTGGGCCGACTGCGAGTTGATCTGGTTGGCTGAGGTCTCTGGCGTCCACCGCATCGCGACGCTCGACGCCAAGGACTTCGGCGTTTATCGCATCCTCGGCCGCAAGGCCTTCGACATTGTCTGGCCGGCCTGAGCCATGCCCACCCTCGACTGGCTGAACCGCGACGCCGCGTTCCGCATCGCCGCAGCCGTGCCCACGCGCGTGCTGCGCCCGCACGCCGCCGGGCACGCCGTCGGCGAGCCGGGCGCGAGCGGCAACCTGCTGATCCAGGGCGACAACCTCGAGGCCCTGAAGGCGCTGCTGCCCTTCCATCGCGGCCGCGTGAAATGCATCTTCATCGACCCGCCGTACAACACGAAGAGCGCCTTCGAGCACTACGACGACAACCTCGAACACAGCCAGTGGCTGAGCATGATGCTGCCGCGGCTGCAGCTGCTGCGCGAGCTGCTCGCCGAGGACGGGTCGATCTGGGTGACGATCGACGACAACGAGGGGCATTACCTCAAGGTGTTGATGGATGAGGTGTTTGGGCGAAGAAACACGGTAGCGACGATAACTTGGCAGAAGACCTCGAGTGTGCACAACAACGCCGACCACTTCTCGTCGGCGAGCGACCTTCTTCTGGTCAGTGCAAAGGACATTGCGGGCTTTCGCCTCGGACGCATTCCACGCAGCGAACGCAATGCGACCGACTACACGAATCCAGACCACGACCCACGAGGGCCTTGGTCTTCCAGTCCCCTCCATGTAAGCCTCACTTCAGGGCAGCGGGGAGCGCAGTTCGCTCGATCTGGTACGTCTTCCGGCTTGTTCGCGCTTTACAGCCCGAACGGTGCCGAGGTGCTGCCGCCGCCAGGCCGAGCCTGGGGTTACTCGCGCGAAACTATCGAGGCGCTCCAACAAGACAATCGCATTTGGTGGGGTAGGCACGGACGAAACCAGCCGCGACTCAAGCGCTTCTTGAGCGAGCAGCGCGAGGGCGTCGTACCCACCACGATATGGACGTCGGACGAAGTTGGTCATAACCAAGAAGCGAAGGCGGAGGTGTTGAAGTTGCGGGCTACTCCCACAACAGAGCTCTTCGCTACGCCGAAACCCGAGCGCCTGTTGCACCGCATCTTCCACATCGCCACCAATCCAGGCGACCTCGTCCTCGACAGCTTCCTCGGCAGCGGCACCACCGCAGCGGTCGCGCACAAGATGGGCCGGCGCTGGATCGGCATCGAGATGGGCGAACACGCGTTGACGCATTGCCTGCCGCGCCTGCGCAAGGTGGTCGAGGGCGAACAGGGCGGCATCAGCCGGGCGGTCGCCTGGCAGGGCGGCGGCGGCTTCCGGCTGCTGCAGCTCGGCGCACCGCTGTTCGACGCCGACGGCGAGATCCATGCCGAGGTGCGCTTCGCCGACCTCGCCGCCTTCGTCTGGATGCGCGAAACCGGCACCGCGCTCGCCGAGCTGGCGCCGGCAACGCCGAAGCTCGGCGTGCACGACGGCACCGCCTACTACCTGCTGTTCAACGGCATCCTCGGCGACCGCCGGCCCGAGGGCGGCAACGTGCTGACCAGCGCGGTGCTGGCCGCGCTGCGCGCAAGCTGCTGGCACGACGGCCCGAAGCTGATCTACGGCGAGGCCTGTCGCCTGGGCGCGGCGCGGCTGCAGGCCGAGGGCATCGTCTTCAGGCAGCTGCCGCACGCGGTGCCCCGATGAGATCCCGGCGGAGCCCCGCGCATGTGGCGCCGCGATCATCGCAAAGCGTCCACCCATGGTTGACGATCGTCCACCTATAGTGAACAATATGCCGCATGGCACTGCCCCCCGAGAGCCTGGCCGATGCGCTGTTCTCGCGCACGCGCAAGGCCGCCATCGGCCTGCTGTTCGCGCAGCCCGCGCGCAGCGTGCACCTGCGCGAGCTGGCACGCCTGGCGGCGGTGTCGCCGGCGATGATGGCCAAGGAGCTGGACGCGCTGTGCGCCGCCGGCCTGGTGCTGCAGCGGCGCGACGGCAACCGGCGCCTGTTCGGCGCCAACCCGGCGAGCCCGATCTTCGACGAGCTGGCCGGCATCGCGCGCAAGACCGCCGGGCTTGCGGACGTGCTGCGCCAGGCGCTGGCGGGGCTGGAAGCCATCGAGCTTGCGTTTGTCTTCGGCTCGGCGGCGCGCGGCGCGGCGCGCGCCGACAGCGACGTGGACCTGTGGGTGGTCGGCCGCTGCGACTACGCGGCGCTGCTCCAGGCCTGCGCTGCGGCCGGCGAGCGGCTGGGCCAGCCGGTGAATCCGGTGCTGTATGCGCCCGCCGAACTGGCGGCGCTGAAGGCCCAGCCGGACAATGCCTTCCTGGCCGACGTGCGGCGCCAGCCGCGGCTCGCGCTGATCGGGAGCCTGGATGACGTTGCACGAGCACTTGGCGAACCTGGCGAGGACGGGTGACCTGGCCGCGCACGAGGCCGGCGCCGCCGAGTTGCAGCAGCACCTGGACAACGCGCGCGACCTTCTGGCCGATGCGCGCAACGAATCGGTGTCGATGCTCGGACGCTTCCAGGCCGCCTATGGCGCCAGCCACGCGCTGCTGACGGCGGCGATCAAGCTGCGCGGATACCGGCCTTCAGGGGCGCGCGGCCACCGCCAGACGCTCTTCGGGCTGGCCGGCCAGCTGCTGCCCGGCGCGGCGGCGGCGCAGCCCGTGCTCGCGGACGCCAACAACAAGCGCAACAAGGCCGAGTACGACGGCGCCGCGATCCAGGTGACGGGGGCGCTGCTGCAGTCGATGATCGCCGCGGCGGCGAGCCTGGACGAGGAGGTCCGGCTCGCCGTCAAGGCGCGCGCGAAGAAGGGCCCCGGCGCGTGAGCACGTTCACGCTCAAGCGCTTCCAGGAGCAGGCGCTCGATGCGCTGGACAAGTACCTGCGCTGCGCGCGGCTGACGGGCGCGCGCGCCGCGTTCGAGAGCGAGACCGGCTACGGCTACAACCCCGCGCCCTTCGGCGACACGCCCTGCGTGTGCCTGCGCATCCCCACCGGCGGCGGCAAGACGCTGCTGGCGGCGCACGCGGTGGGCCGCATGGCGCGCGAATGGCCGGGTGCGGCGCCGAAGCCGCTGGCGCTGTGGCTGGTGCCCAGCGACGCGATCCGCGCGCAGACACTCGCCGCGCTGAGCACGCCCGGCCATCCGTTCCGCGAGGCGCTGGCCGCAGGCTGCGGCGACGCGGTGCGCGTGTGCGGCCTGGACGACGTGGCGCAGCTCGCGCCGCAGGATTTCGACGCCCATGCCGTGGTGGTGGTGGCGACACTGCAGAGCTTTCGCGTCGAAGACACCGAGCAGCGCAACGTCTATGCGTTCAGCGAGGCGCTGGAGCCGCACTTTCGCGGCGTGCCGGCGGCGGCGCTGCAAGCGCTGCACGCGCTGCCCGACGCGCTGGTCAGCGCCGAAGATGCGGCTTCGTCCAAGGCCGGGCGCGAGATGCTGGCGCGCTTCGTCGGCCGGCCGCGCTGGAGCCTCGCCAACTGGCTGGCGCTGCGCGAGCCCTACGTGATCGTCGACGAAGCGCACAACGCCAAGACCGAGCGCAGCTTCGAGGCGCTGCAGCGGCTGAACCCGGCACTGATCCTGGAGCTGACGGCCACGCCTTTGCCGAAGCGCACGAACGTGCTGTTCCACGTGTCGGCCCAGCAGCTGCAGGCCGAGGCGCTGCTCAAGCTGCCGGTTGCGCTGATGGAGCACACCCGCGGCTGGCAGGCGGCGGTGTTCGACGCGGTGCAGACGCAGCGCCTGCTGGAGGCGCAGGCGCAGCAGGAAGAGGCCGAGCCAGGGCCGAACCAGGGCGCCTACATCCGCCCGATCGTGCTGCTGCAGGCGCAGAACAGCACCGAGCCGGTCAACGTCGACGTGCTGCGCGCGCACCTCGTTGATGAGCTGCACATCCCGCCCGAGCAGGTGAAGGTGGCCACCGGCACGCAGCGCGAGCTCGACGGGCTGGACCTGAGCGCGCGCGACTGCCCGGTGCGCTACATCATCACCGTGCAGGCGCTGCGCGAAGGCTGGGACTGCCCCTTCGCCTACGGGCTGTGCACGGTGCAGAGCATCCGCTCGGCCACCGCCGTCGAGCAGTTGCTCGGCCGGGTGCTGCGCATGCCCTATGCCGCGCGGCGCACGCGCCCGGCGCTGAACAAGGCCTATGCGCACGTCACCGAGGCGCAGACCGGGATGTCGGCGAATGCGCTCGCCGACCGGCTGATCGACGGCCTGGGCTTCGACCCGCTGGACATGGCGTCGATGATCGCGCCGCAACTGCCGCTGCCGGGCATGGCGCGCGACGACGGGCCGTTGTTCGCGCAGCCGCCGGCCGAGCCGCTGCTGCCGGCGCTGGCCATCGACCTGCCGGCCGACAAGCCGCTGCCGGCCGCGGTGGCCGATGCGGTGGCACAGGGCGCGGCCACGCTCAGCACCGACGGCGCGCGCCAGCGGGTGCAGTTGCGCGGCAGCATCGGCGAGGCGCTGGCCCAGGCGCTGGCGGGCGCGCACAAGGGCAGGCAGCGCGAGCAGGTGGCGCAGCAGATCGAGCGCCACAACGCGCTGGTGGCCGGCGCGCAGGCGCCCGCGAACCGCGGCGAGGTCTTTGCCGGCGTGCCGCGGCTTTGTTATCGGCCGCAGGGGCCGCAAGGCGAACTGCTGCTGCTGGAGCGCGAGGCGGTGCTGGAGACGGTGGCGCTGAACCTGCTGGCCGAGCCGATCAGCCTGCCCGGCTTCACGCTGGCCGAACAGCCGGGCACGCTGTGGGAGCTGTACCTCGACGGGCAGCGCGTGCGCGTCGGCCGCGCCGACGCGGCGCAACTGCCGCTGGATGCAGCGGGCAGCAGCATCCGCGCCGAAGACCTGGCGCGCTGGCTGGCGGCCGAGCTGCAACACCCGTCGCGCAACGTGGCGATGGACATCCTGCCGGCCCACCTGCGCGCCTTCACGCTGGCCTGCGTGAACCACTTGGTGCACGACCAGCAGGTGCCGCTGGAGCAGTTGGCGCGGCACCAGCACACGCTGGTGCAGCGCCTTTCGCTGCGCATCGGCGAGTTGCGCGACAAGGCGGCGAAGACCGCGTTCACGCAACTCGTTCTCGACGGCGGCTGGACGCTGGACTCGAGCCCGCGGCATGCGTTCCGCTTCGATCCGGCCGTGTACCCGGTGCCGGCCAACCAGCGCTACCGCGGCAAGTTCCGCTTCGACAAGCACTTCTATCCGGTGGTGGCCGACCTGGACGACGGCGGCGAAGAGTGGCGCTGTGCGCTCGCCATCGACGAGCACCCGCGGGTGCGGCGCTGGGTGCGCAACCTCGACTCGGACCCGGTGGCCGGCTTCTGGCTGCCGGTCTCGACCGGGCGCTTCTACCCCGATTTCGTCTGCGAGCTGGCCGACGGCCGGCTGTTCGTCGCCGAGTACAAGGGCGAGCACCTGCGCCAGGTGCCGCGCGAGATCGAGAAGGCCCAGGTGGGCCGGGTGTGGGCCGAAGCCAGCGCCGGCCAGGCGGTGTTCGCGATGCTGTTCAGGCAGGAGCGCGGCATGGACCTGCGGCAGCAGATCGATGCTTCGCTGAGCGGGGCAACGCCGGGTTCGATCGGCGGCCGGCCCTGAAGCCGGCCCTCCTGCCCGGCCGGCTCCTGCGCCGGGCAGCGGATCCGGCCGCTCGCGCGGCGTGGTTCCGCCCCGGAAGATCGGCAGCAGCGGGCGGCACGCTGCGCTTGCCGCATTGCGCCCGCGGCGCCCCGGGCAGTGCCCTCAGGCGTGAAACGGCATCGGCAGCGGGCCGTGCGCCGCCTCGAGCTGCGCCGCCACGCGCAGCAGCAGCGCGTCCTGCCCGAGCGGGGCGGCGAGCATCGCGCCGATCGGCAGGCCGCTGGCCGAACAGCCGGCGGGTAGGCTGATCGCGGGCGCGCCGGTGGCGTTGGCCAGCGGGCAGAAGGGGCTGTAGCGCCACAGCCCCTGCGGGCCGAGCCGGTAGTCGATGTAGTCGGGCCGGTCCATCGTGAAGCGGCCCAGCCGCGCCGGCGGCTCGGCCAGCGTGGGCGTGAGCAGCAGCTCGAAGCGCTCGTGGAACTGCGCCATCTGCCGGCCCAGGCGGTGGAAGGTGTTGACCGCGTCCAGGTAGTCGGCGGCCTTCAGCGCGGCGGCGGTCTGCCAGGCGCTCCAGACCACCGGCTCGAGCTCGTCGGGCGTGATCGCGCGGCCGCGCTGCGCCTGCAACTGGTCGAGGAACAGCCCGGTGCCGGCGGCCACCGCCAGCATCGCCGGGCGCAGCACTTCGTGTGTGCCGAAAGGCAGCGCGGCCGGCTCGACTGCGTGGCCCAGGCGCTCCAGCCGGGCGGCGAAGGCGTCGATCGCGGCGGCCACCTCCGGGTGCACCGGGTCGCCCTCGTAGAAGCGGTTGACCAGGCCGATGCGCAGCCCGCGCGGCGCGTCGGCGAGCACCGCCTCGACGTTCGGCGGCAGCGCCGGCGCGGCGTAGGGCGCGCCCGGGTCGGCGCCGGCGCTGGCGTCGAGCGCGCGCGCGCAGTCGCGCACGCTGCGTGCGAGCACGTGGTCGGTGGTCAGGCCGCCCCAGCCTTCGCCGGCCAGCGGGCCGGTGGGCATCAGCCCGCGGCTGGGCTTGAGGCCGACGAGCCCGCAGGCCGAGGCCGGGATGCGGATCGAGCCGGCGCCGTCGTTGGCGTGCGCGATCGTGACCATGCCGCCGGCCGTAGCCGCCGCGGCGCCGCCGCTGGAGCCGCCGGCCGAGTGCGCGCGGTTCCAGGGGTTGCGCGTCGGCGCGCCATAGGCCAGCGCCTCGGTGGTGGCGCTCATGCCCATCTCGGGGCTGGTGCTGCGGCCGAATGGCACGAAGCCCGCGGCCAGATAGCGCTGCGTCAGGGTGCCGTCCACCGGCCAGGGCATGCCCTGCGCAAACAGGCGCGAGCCCAGGCGCGACGGCAGGCCGCGGTGCGCGGTGGCCGGGCCGACGTCCTTGAGCAGCAGCGGCACGCCCAGGAACGGCCGCCGGCGCAGCAGCGCCTGGCGATCGGCGTCGTTGCGGCAGGCGGCGAGCTCGGCGTCGAGCGCCTGCGCCTGCGCGAAGCCGAGCTCGGGGGCCAGCAGGCACACGGCGTTGAGCGCCGGGTCGATCGCGGCCACGTCGGCGAGCGTGCGCTCGAGCGCCTGCGCGGCGCTGCAGTCGCCGCGCGCGATCGCCTGCGCCAGCGCGGTGGCGTCGCCGTCGAACCAGGGGCGGGGCAGTGCGGAGGAGGGGGCGGTGTCCATCATGTGCATGGCGCCGTCACGGGCGGCGGCGGATGTCGGCCGGCAGCCGCGTCCACGGCAGGTCGGCGGGGTCGGCGGCCATCGGCCCGGCGGCCTTGGCCACGAGCACGTGGCTGGCGTGCGGCGTGAAGTCGGCGCGGAAGTGGTTGCTGCTCTTGACGATGATGATCTTCATCGCCTCGGCGTGGATGCCGACCATGCGCAGCAGGCCGCGGTCGAGCAGCTGCTTCTTGCCGCTGACCACGGCCACGCGCACGCCGTCGATCTCGAGGCAGGCACTCGGCCCGAGCTGCACCGACACGCCGGTCATCATCGGCCCGGTGAGCGTCCAGCGGCCGTCGGCGAGCGCCAGCACCTTGAAGCGGCCGCGCACCGGCGGGTCGCTCGGCGCTCCCGTGAAGGTGGGCACCGCGGTGCCGAGCGCCAGCTCGAGCTCGGCGCCGACGCCGGCCGCGTGCGCGGCGCGCGCGGCCGCCGGGTCGAACATCAGCCCGAGCGCGACCTGGCCGGGATGGCGCCGGCCGGCCTGCTGCGCGAGCAGCGCGTGCAGCAGGCCGGTGGTGTTGCTGTCGCCGCCGGCGCCGGGGTTGTCCTGGGTGTCGGCGACGACCACCGGCGCGCCGGCGTTCCCGGCCAGCGCCAGCGCACGCGCGACCGCATCGCCCGCGTCCAAATAGTCGGCGCGCCACTGCGCGGGTTCGGCGGCACGCTCGTACAGCCGCTGCACCGCGCGCGCGACCGCTTCGGGGCTCGGCCCGTGGCCCCAGACCATCGGCGCGCATTCGGCGAAGTCCGAAGCCGGGAAACCCATGCAGAAGCTCAGCAGCGTGCCGTGCTCGCGGTCGAGCGCGCGCAGCTCGTCGTACACGCCCTGCGCCGGCTGCATCCAGGTGCTCTGCGCGTTCAGCGGGATCAGGTAGGGCAGGCGCCGGTGCGCGCCGGGCAGCCGCCGGCCGGCATGCAGGTGGCGCGCCAGCAGCTCGGCGGCGAGCACGCCGGTGTCGGCCATGTCGACGTGCGGGTACTGGCGGTAGGCCACCATCGCGTCGGCCTCGCGCAGCATGCGCAGGCTGACGTTGGCGTGCAGGTCCAGGCTGGCGACGATCGGCAGCTCCGGCCCGACGACGCCGCGCAGCCGCGCCAGCAGCTCGCCTTCGCTGTCGAGCGCGTGCTCGGCCACCGCGGCGCCGTGCAGGTCGAGGTAGATGCCGTCCAGCCCGCCGTGGTCGCGCGCCGTGCGCGCGTCTTCGACGATCGCGCCGGCAATGCGCTCGAAGGCGTCCTGCGTGACGCAGCTCGACGGGATCGCGCCCGCCCAGGCCGAGGGCACGAGCGTGAAGCCGTGCGCCCGCGCGGCGTCGATGAAGCCGCCCACCGCCATGTTGAGGCCGGTCATCGCGGCCTGCATCTGCGCGCCGCGCACGAAGGCGGGGAAGGCGTCGCCGCGCGTGAAGGCGTCCCAGTCGGCGAGGCTGGGGGCGAAGGTGTTGGTCTCGTGCTGGTAGCCGGCGATCAGGATGCGGGGCATGCCGTGGCGGGGTGGGCGTCGATCGATCGACTATAGGCCCGGCGCCGGCGCGCCGCTTCGTCGCGCTGCGCCGTCGCCGGGTGGTGCCTCGCCTATGCGCCGAACGCGAAGTCGCGCCCGGGCGCGGCGGCGAACAGCGCCTGGGTGTATTCGTGCTCCGGCGCGCCGAACACGCGATGCGCGGGGCCGTACTCGACCACGCGGCCCTTGCTCATCACGGCCAGGAAGTCGCACACCTGGCTGGCCACGCGCAGGTCGTGCGTGATGAAGAGCATCGCCACGTTCAGCCGGGTCTTGATCTCCTCGAACAGGCGCAGCACCTGCGCCTGCACCGACACGTCCAGCGCCGACACCGCCTCGTCGGCGACCAGCAGCTCCGGGTCCATCATCAGCGCGCGCGCGATGCACAGGCGCTGGCGCTGGCCGCCGCTGAACTGGTGCGGGTAGCGGTCCATCGCGCTCGCGTCCATGCGCACCAGCTCGACCAGCGCGCGCGCCTTGGCCAGCGCCTCGGCGCGGCGCATGCCGTAGTTGACCGGGCCCTCGATCATCGCGTCGGCGATGGTGCGGCGCGGGTTGAGCGAGCGGTACGGATCCTGGAACACGATCTGCACGCGCCGGCGCAGCGGGCGCAGCGCGCGGTGCGGCAGCCGCGCGATCTCGTCGTCGCCCAGGCGCACCTCGCCGGCGCTGGGGTCGATCAGGCGCACCACGCAGCGCGCCACGGTGCTCTTGCCCGATCCCGATTCGCCGACGATGCCCAGCGTCTGCCCGCGGCGGATCTCGAAGTTCACGTCCTGCGCCGCGTACACGGTGCGCGCCTTGCCGAACCAGCCCTTGTCGACGTAGGTCTTGGCCAGGCCGCGCGCGCGCAGCACCACCGGCGCGTCCGGGTCGGCCGGCTTCGCGTGCAGCTGCAGCGTCGGCACCGCGCCGATCAGCATCTTGGTGTAGGCATGCTGCGGCCGCTGCAGCACCTCGTGCTTGGTGCCGACCTCGACCAGGTCGCCCAGGCGCAGCACCGCCACGCGGTCGGCGAGCTCGGCGACGACGCCGAAGTCGTGCGTGATGAACAGCACCCCGGTGCCGTGGCGGTGCTGCAGTTGCAGGATCAGCTCGAGCACCTGCTTCTGCGTGGTCACGTCGAGTGCCGTGGTCGGCTCGTCGGCGATCAGCAGCACCGGCTCGAGCACCAGCGCCATCGCGATCATGATGCGCTGGCGCTGCCCGCCCGACAGCTGGTGCGGGTAGCTGGCCATCATGCGGTCGGGGTCGGGCAGCAGCACCTCCTCGATGATCGCGCGCACCTTGGCGCGGCGCTCGGCGGGCGCGAGCTTCGTGTGCTCGGCCAGCACTTCGTCGATCTGGTCGCCGCAGGTCATGACCGGGTTGAGCGCGGTCATCGGCTCCTGGAAGATCATCGACATGCGCGTGGCGCGCAGCTCGCGCAGGCGCGAGCGCGGCGCGTGCGTGATGTCCTCGCCCTGCAGCAGGATGCGGCCCGACAGGATCGGCAGCTGCCGGGGCAGCAGGCCCATCACGCCCTGCGCGATCACGCTCTTGCCCGAACCCGATTCGCCGACCAGGCAGACGATCTCGCCGCGGCCGACAGTGACGGAGACGTCGCGGACCGCGGCGGCGCGGTCGCCGCCGCCGGGCAGCGCGATCGTCAGCCGCTCGACCTGCAGGATGGGGGCGCCGGCGTTCATCCGCGTTTGGCCATCTTGGGATCGAGCGTGTCGCGCAGCCCGTCGCCGAGGATGTTGACCGCCAGCACCGTCGTCGCGAGGAACAGGCCGGGGAAGAAGATGTTGTGCGGGTACTCGCTGAACTGCGCGCGCCCCTCGGCCATCACGTTGCCCCAGGTCGGGATGTCGGGCGGCAGGCCGACGCCGAGGAACGACAGGATCGCCTCGACCAGGATGCCCGACGCGCAGATGAAGGTGCCCTGCACGATCAGCGGCGCGATCGTGTTGGGCAGGATGTGGCGCGCCATGATCAGCGGCGTCGGCGTGCCCAGCGACACCGCCGCCTCGACGTAGGGCTCTTCGCGGATCGTCAGCACCAGCGAGCGCACCAGCCGCGTCACGCGCGGGATCTCGGGGATCGCGATCGCGAACACCACCGTCGCGAGCGTGCCGCCCCACATCGCCACCAGCGCGATCGCGATCAGGATCGCGGGGATCGACATCACGCCGTCCATCACCCGCATCAGCGGCCCGTCGACCCAGCGCAGGTAGCCGGCCAGGAGGCCGAACACGATGCCGAACGCGAGCGCGATCACTGCGGTGCTGAGGCCCACCACCAGCGACACCCGGGTGCCGTAGATCACGCGGCTGTAGACGTCGCGGCCGAAGCTGTCGGACCCCATCCAGAACACGTGCTGGAGCGTGTCGCCGTCGAGCGTCGTGATCTCGCCGGACATGCCCGGGCGCAGGTCGCGGCTGGCCGGATCGAACAGCGACGGGTCGACGGTGCCGAGCCACGGCGCCGCGATCGCCACCAGCACGAGCAGCGCGAGCACCGCGCCGCCCGCGCGCACCGCGCCGTTGCGCCGCACCCGCGCCCAGGCGCTGGGCTGCTCGACGACCGACGCGGCCTCGACCGACAGCGCCTCGTCCCGCGGGTTGTCGAACTGCATCGATGCCGCCTTCAGTACCGGATCCGCGGGTCGAAGAACACGTAGCTCAGGTCGACCAGCAGGTTGATGCCGACATACACGAACGAGAACAGCAGGATCACGCCCTGGATCGTCGGGAAGTCGCGCGCGAGCACGGCGTCCACCGTCAGCCGGCCGAGGCCGGGGATCGCGTACACCGACTCGGTGACGACGACGCCGCCGATCAGCAGCGCGATGCCGATCCCGATCACGGTGACGATCGGCACGGCGGCGTTGGCCAGCGCGTGGCGCTTCAGCACCTTGGCTTCGGGCAGGCCCTTGGCGCGGGCGGTGCGGATGTAGTCTTCGCCGAGCGTGTCGAGCACCGACGCGCGCGTCACGCGGGCGATCAGTGCGATGTAGATCACCGACAGCGTCACCGCCGGCAGCACCAGGTGGCGCAGCCACGGCCCGAAGCCTTCGGCGATCCGGCGGTAGCCCTGCACCGGCAGCCAGCCGAGCTCGAGCGACACCGCCCAGATCAGCAGGTAGGCGAGCACGAACACCGGCACCGAGAAGCCGAGCACCGAGAAACCCATCAGCGCGCGGTCGAACCACGAGCCGAAGCGCCAGGCGGCGAGCACCCCCATCGGCACCGCGACGGCCACCGCGATCACGATCGTGATCAGCGCGAGCGACAGCGTCGGCTCGAGCCGCTGCGCGATCAGCGTGACGACGTCGGTCTTGTAGTAGTAGGACTGGCCGAGGTCGCCGCGCAGCAGGTGGCCGAACCAGATCACGAACTGCTCGGGCACCGACCGGTCCAGCCCGAGCGACGCGCGGATCTGCGCGATCTGCTCGACGCTGGCCTGGTCGCCCGCGAGCACCGCCGCCGGATCCCCCGGCGTCAGCCGCAGGATCAGGAACACCAGCACCGCGACGATCAGCAGCACCGGGATCGTCGACAGCAGGCGGCGCGCGAGGAACTTCAGCATGGGAGCGCCTGCCTCGGCCGTGGCGCCGCCTCGTGGTTGTGCGTCCGCGGCTGCCCGGGGATCAGTCCTTCTTCAGGTTCCAGTAGATGTTGCCGTTGGTGATGAAGAAGCCGGAGACGTTCTGGCGGGCGGCCATCGGCTGGTCGTACTCGCCCAGCGGCGCGTGGGTCGCGACCTCGTAGGCGCGGATCTGGATCTGCTCGGCGAGCTTCTTCTTCGCGGCCTCGTCGGTGCTGCGCATGAACTCGTTGCGCAACTGCACCAGCTGGTCGTCGCTGGCCCAGCCGAACCAGCCGGACTTCTCGCCGCGCGCATCGAGCGCCGGGTTGGTGATCGGATTCCAGACGTCGAACACGCCCCAGGCCGTCAGGAACAGGTGCCAGCCGCCCTTGTCCGGCGGATCCTTCTTCGCGCGCCGGCCCACCAGGGTCTGCCAGTCCATCGCCTGCAGGTCGACCTTGAATCCGGCCTGGCGCAGCAGCTGCGCGGCGACGTCGGGCAGCTTCTGGATCGAGGCGAGGTCGGTCGGCTTCAGGATCACGATCGGCGTGCCGTCGTAGCCCGACTCCTTCAGCAGCTCCTGCGCCTTCTTCATGTTCGACTTGGCCTGGATGTCGCTGCCGGCGGTCGTGCTGTACGGCGTGTTGCAGGCGAACATCGAGTAGCAGGTGCGGTAGAGCTCCTTCACGCCGACCTGCGCGCGCAGGAACGGCTCCTGCGGGAACGCCGCCAACGCCGCGCGGCGGACCTTGACGTTGTCGAACGGCTTGGCCAGGTGGTTGAAGCGCGCCATGTACGTCAACCCGAGGTTCGAGTACTTCGGCAGCTGGATCGCGGCGTCTTTCTTGGCCGCTTCGTACTGGTCGAATCCGAGCGCCTCGATGATGTCGACCTCGCCCTTTTGCAGCGCGTTCAGCTGCGCCTGCGCGTCGCGCAGCGCGAGGTTCCACTCGACCCGGTCGACGTACACCCGCTTGCCGCCGGCAGTGCCCGAGGGCGGCTCGCTGCGCGCCACGTACTTCTGGTTCTTCAGGTAGACCGCCTTGTCGCCGGGCTTGAACTCGTCCCGCTTGAAGATGTAGGGGCCCGAACCGGTGTAGTCGTCGATCTGCTTGAACGGGTCGGTCTCGGCGACGCGCTTGGGCATGATGAACGGGACGTTCGACGACGGCTTGCCCAGCGCCTCGAGCACGAAGCCGCAGGCCTCGCCGAGGAAGATGCGGAAGGTGTCGGGCGTGGGCGAGTCCATCTTCGACACGAACTGCATCAGTGCGCTGCCCATGGTGTCGCGCGCGCCCCAGCGCTTGAGCGACGCGATCACGTCCTCGCCGGTGACCGGCTTGCCGTCGTGGAACTCGAGCCCCTTGCGCAGCTTGAAGGTCCACAGGCGATGGTCGGGGCTTTCGTTCCAGCTCTCGACCATCTGCGGCCTGACCTGGCTCTTCTCGTCGGTGCCGAACAGCGTGTCGTAGATCATGTAGCCGTGGTTGCGGCTCATGTAGGCGGTGGTCCAGATCGGGTCCAGCACCGCCAGGTTCGAGTGCGGCACGATGCGCAGCACCTTGCCGTCCTGCGCCGGCACGCCGGTGGTGCCCAGCAGCGCATACGCGGCGACGGCGAGCGATACGAGCGATCGGCGGGTGGTGTTCATCCGGTTTCCTCCTGGGGCGCTGCGCTTCGGGGCGGCCGGCGCCGCCGGCCTTGCGCGAGCCGGCGCAGCGCGACCGCGGATGCTGCAATGCGGCGGATTCTGCGCTGCCGTCCGGTGCCGGCCCATCCGGGCAAACACCCGCGCAGGCGCGCCGCGCGGCGGCGCACGCACCGCGCGGCCCTATGCTCGGCCCGATGACGACGATCACCCGCCGCCAGCTCATCGGCCTGGTGCTGCTCACGCTGATGTGGGGCCTGAACTGGCCGATCATGAAGCTGTCGCTGCGCGAGCTGGCGCCGCTGCACTTCCGCGCGCTGACGATGGGGCTGGGTGCGCTCGCGCTCGCGGCCTACTTCGGCGCGCGCGGGCTGCGCCTGCTGCCGCACGGGCGCGCCGAGTGGCGCGACGTGGTCGTGCTCGGCCTGCCCAACATCCTGGGATGGCACGCGCTGTCGATCATCGGCGTGGCGCAGCTGCCGGCCGGGCGCGCGGCGATCCTCGGCTTTACGATGCCGGTATGGACGGTGCTGCTGTCGGTGCTGTTCTACCGCGAGCGGCTCAGCGGCCGGCTGCTGCTGGCCGTCGGCGCGGTGATCGCCGGCATCACGCTGCTGCTGTGGGGCGAACTGGCGCAACTGGCCGGGCGCCCGGCCGGCATCGCCTGGATGCAGGGCGCCGCCTTGTGCTGGGCGCTCGGCACGATCTGGATGCGGCGCGCGCGCCTGACGCTGCCGGCCGAGACGCTGGTGGTGTGGATGATGCTGTGGTCGGCGCTGGCGCTCGCGCTGCTGGCGGCCGCGATCGAGCCGCCGCAGCGCTGGCAGTTCAGCCCGGCCGTCTGGGTGAGCCTCGCGTGGTCGGTGCTGATCAACTACGGCGCGGCGCAGGTGATCTGGTTCGCGCTGGCGCGCGCGCTGCCCGCGTCCACCAGCGCGATGAGCGTGATGGCGGTGCCGCTGATCGGCGTGCTGAGCGCGCCGCTGATCGTCGGCGAATGGCCGAACTGGCACGACCTGGCGGCGATGGCCAGCGTGGTGGTGGCCATCGGCGCGGTGCTGGTGCGGCCGGCCTGATCGTCGTCGGCTGCGGCCGCTGCAGCCCGATCCGGCAGCCGCACCGCAGCGGCCTGCCGCTCCCGCCTCAGGCCAACTGCTCGTCGGCCTTCTGGCCCTTGCGGTAGACCTCGTAGACCATCACTGGAATGCCCAGCCCGCCCAGGTGCTGCGCGATCAGCGGCTTGACCTCGGCCCAGTCGAGCGCGCCCACGCCGGTAGCCAGCCGCGGCAGCGCCACGCTCTTGATGCCTTCGTCCTGCACGTGCCGGGCGAGTGCGCGCAGCGCGTGGTTCACGTCCTCGAGCCGGGCCTTGACCGGGCGCGCCGCCTTGTCCTGACTTTGCATGCCCTGCGTCAGCAGGTTGACGATGCCGCGCGTCGAGCCGTCCTCGTTGACGCCCTGCCAGGCCCAGATCCCGCCGGTGTCGGGCTGCCTGGCGTGCATCGCATGGCGGTAGTCCTTGACCATCGACGGAAAGCGCTCGCGCAGCGCCAGCGCCAGGCCGGAGTCGAAGGGGTCGTGCGTGGCGATGCCGTGGGCGATGACTTGCGCGCCGGTGAGCAGAATGTCGCCTTCGACTTCTCGAATCATGATGTTTCTCTCCACTGGGTCGTGACGGAACCCGGCATTGTCGCCCGCCGCCGCGGGGCCCCGCGGTCCCGGCGCGGCCCGTGGTCAGTAGACGACGACCCGGTCGCCGACCTTCACCTGCTCGTACAGCCACTTGGCGACCTGGTAGTCGCGCAGCTGGCTGCAGCCGTGCGAGCCGCCGCCGTAGCCCTTGTCGGCGAAATCCTGCGAGAAGTGCACCGCCACGTTGCCCTGGTAGAAGAAGGCGTAGGGCATCGGCGTGCGCTCGCCGAAGATCTTCGACACCGTGTCGCTGTCCTTGTGCCAGATGCGGAACTCGCCTTCGGGGCTTTCCCAGCCGGGCATCGCGAAGCGCGCCTCGCGCGTGAAGCGCGCCTGGCCGTCGACGACGTAGGACATCATCCGCTGCTGCTTGGAGATGCACACCACCTTGCCGGTGCTGCAGCGCGGGTCCAGCTGTTGCACCAGCGTGCTCGCCGGCGGCGCATCGAACAGCTCCGCATAGCGCGGGTTGCGGGTGCGGCGGATCAACTGCGCCCAGGTGCGCTCGTCCATGACCTCGCTGGCCGGCAGGCCGATGCGCGTGCGCCAGGCGGCGACGGCCTGGCCGGTGGCGGCGTCGAAGATGCCGTCCACCGGCCCCGCGTGCAGGCCCACCTGCTTCAGCCGGTGCTGCAGCTCCTTCACGTAGCCCGGATGCGCGGGCGCGGTGAACCACGGGCCCACGTCGGTGTTGTTCAGCTCGGCCGCGGTCGGCGGGCGCGAGCGCGGCAGCAGCGCGGCCCAGGTCGGCTCGTCGGCGACGCCGGTGGGCCGCAGGCCGTGGTCGCGCTGCAGCTTGATCACCGCCGCGCGCGTGAGGGCGCCGAAGCGGTCCTCGACGTCGTAGACCGCGAGGTACTTCGCGTGCCGCAGCCGCACCTGCAGCTCGCGTACCCGCGGCGACTGCATCGGGTAACGCAGATCAGGGCCGTTGGCGGCAGTCGTGGCGAAGGCAACGGGCACGGGCGCCAGTGCCGCGGGTGCCTGTGCCTGTGCGGGCAGGCAGGCCAGGCCGAAGGCGGCTGCGGCCGCGCCGGCACTTGCGGTACGTCGAATTTGCTGCGCGATCATGGGGCGGAATTTTCCTTCGGCCGCAGTGCGGGCCGTGCCGCGGAGCGCGGCGTTGCAACGCTCGGGGCATGCGCCAGATCAAGACCACTGAAGTTTGCGGGGCAATTTGCAGGGCAGCCAGCCGAGCGCGCACCGCACCATGGTGGCGCGGCACAGCAGGGTTCTCAGATCGCCTCTGGCCGACGGTTCTGTCGCAATCCTGGGCCTGTCCTGCTGCGGCGGCGCGAGCACCGCAGGCAGCCGATGGCCGGCAGCGGCCCCGCCCATGGTGGCGCGCACGCGGCCGCTGGGGGCGGCTGCGAAGGGCGCCCGCGCCGTGGTCCACGCGGTCAATCCGCCGTACCTGCAGTGGGCGTCGTCGGCACTCGTGCCGGCGGCGCCAGCCGCGCGTGCCGGCGTGCGCTGCGATCAGCCGGCCGGCCGCATCCCCGCCGTCAGCGCCGCCAGTGCGGCCTCGTCCAGCGTCTCCTTCGCCAGCAGTTCGTGCGCGGCGCGGTCGAGCACGCCGCGGTGCTGCGCCAGGATGCGCGTGGCGCCTTCGAAGGCGCCCATCACGATGCCGCGCACCGCCGTGTCGATGTGCTGCTGCGTCTGCGGGCTGACCGGGCTGCCGGCCGGCGCCGCCATGCCCGGCACGTCCAGGAAGCGCGGCGGCTGCTGCTCGTAGGCGACGTAGCCGAGCCCCTCGTCCATGCCGTAGCGCGTGACCATGTCGCGCGCGATGTCGGTGGCCTTGGCCAGGTCGTCGGCGGCGCCGGTGGACAGGTGGCCGAACACCAGCTTCTCGGACGCGCGGCCGCCCAGCAGCACCATGATCTTGCGCTCCAACTCCTCGCGCGTCATCAGGAAGCGGTCTTCGGTGGGGCGCTGGATCGTGTAGCCGAGCGCGCCGATGCCGCGCGGGATGATCGACACCTTGTGCACCGCGTCGCTGCCCGGCAGCGCCAGCGCCACCAGCGCGTGGCCCATCTCGTGGAAGGCCACGACCTCGCGCTCGTGCGGGTTGAGCAGGCGGTTCTTCTTCTCGAGCCCGGCGACGATGCGCTCGACGGCCACGGTGAAGTCGGCCAGGCTCACCTGCTGCGCGCCGCGCCGCGTCGCGGCCAGCGCCGCTTCGTTGCACAGGTTGGCGAGATCCGCGCCCGAGAAGCCGGTGGTCAGCGCCGCCACCTGCGCCAGGTCCAGCCCTTCGGCCAGCCGGATCTTCTTGGCGTGCACCTGCAGGATCTGCACGCGCCCGGTCTTGTCGGGCCGGTCGACCAGCACCTGGCGGTCGAAGCGGCCGGCGCGCAGCAGCGCCGGGTCCAGGATCTCGGGCCGGTTGGTGGCCGCCAGCAGCACCAGCCCCGACGAGCTGTCGAAGCCGTCCAGCTCCACCAGCAGTTGCTGCAGCGTCTGCTCGCGCTCGTCGTGGCCGCCGATCATGCCGCCGGCGCCGCGCGCGCGGCCGAGCGCGTCGAGCTCGTCGATGAAGATGATCGCCGGCGCCTTGGCGCGCGCCTGCTCGAACAGGTCGCGCACGCGCGCCGCGCCGACGCCGACGAACATCTCGACGAACTCGCTGCCGCTGATGCTGAAGAAGGGCACGCCGGCCTCGCCGGCCACCGCCTTGGCCAGCAGCGTCTTGCCGGTGCCCGGCGGGCCGACCAGCAGGATGCCCTTGGGCATGTGCGCGCCCAGCCGGCCGTAGCCTTGCGGATCCTTCAGGAAGGCGACGATCTCCTGCAGCTCGGCCTTGGCCTCGTCGACGCCGGCCACGTCGGCGAAGGTCACGCCGGTGTCGGTCTCCACGTAGACCTTGGCGCGGCTCTTGCCGATGCTCATGAAGCCGGAGAGCCCGCCCGCCTTCTCGGCCATGCGCCGCACGAAGAAGTACCACAGCCCGAAAAAGACGAGTGCCGGCAGCACCCACGACATCAGGTCGCGCAGCCAGGTGCTTTCGACCACGCGCGAATACTCGACGTTGAACTTCGACAGCCGCTCGGCCAGCGCCGGGTCGACGAGCGTGGCCACGATCACCGTCTTGCCGGCCTCGGGCGTCTTGAGCTTGCCGGTGATCGTGTTCTCGCCGATCACCACCTCCGACACGCGCCCGGCGGCCAACGCCTTCTCGAACTCGCTGTAGGGCACCGGCTCGACGGTGCGCGCCTGCCACAGGCTTTGCAGCGTGAACAGCGCGAACATCGCCAGCAGCCAGTAGCCGACGTTCCACTGCATCTTCGGGTCGGGCTTGGGCATCGGCATCGTGGCCTTTCGGTGGCCGCGCGGCGCGGCCGGCTTCGGTGCCGCACCATAGCAGCCTTGGGCGCGGCGCGGCAGCCGGCCGACGGCATCGTCTTCGGGTGGCTGCCGCACGCGGTGCCGCGCCGAGCGGTCGCTGTCGGCCGGGCGCATCGCATGGGCCACCCGACCACCGGCCAGACCGATCGAATCCTGCGACCATTCGAGCGCCGGCGGGCGCGGTGAAGTCCGCACGATGCCCAGGGACGTGGTTCGCGTCGAGCACGGTTCGCAGTGGCGCCGGTCGAACCGGTGCCGGCCGCGCGCCCTTCGCGATGCGGTACAAGGGCGAGCGCGGCATGAACACGGCGCAGCAGATCGACGAAGCACTGGCTGGCGGAGCCTGCGGATGAACAAGACCTGGCTCGAACATTACCCGGCGGGCGTGCCGGCCGACATCGACACCACGGGCTGCGGCTCGCTGGTCGAGATGCTCGACCGCAGCTTCGAGCGCCATGCGGCGCGCACCGCGCTGCGCTGCCTGGGCAGCAACTTCAGCTATGCGCGCATCGACCGCGCGTCGCGCGACTTCGCCGCCTGGCTGCTGAGCCAGCCGCTGGCGCGCGGCGACCGGGTCGCGCTGATGCTGCCGAACCTGCCGGCCTACGCCGTGGCGGCCGTGGGCACGCTGCGTGCCGGCATGGTGGTGGTCAACGTCAACCCGCTGGCGGCGCCGCACGAACTCGAGCACCAGCTGCGCGACTGCGGCGCCCGCGTGGTCGTGGTGCTCGAGCACCAGACCACGGCGCTGCAGGCGGTGATCGAAGGCCTGCCGCTGCGCCACGTGCTGCTGGCGGCCGCCGGCGACCTGCACGGCGCCGTCAAGGGGCGGCTGCTCGACCACTTCGCGCGCCGGCGGCACCGGCCGCCGCCGCACGCCGGGCTGCCGGGCGCGCTGGCCTTTGCCGCCGCGCTCGCCGCCGGGCATCGGCTGCCCTTCGACGCGCCGCCGGTCGGCCCCGACGACATCGCACTGCTGCAGTACACCGGCGGCACCACCGGCCCGGCCAAGGGCGTGGTGCTGCTGCACCGCAACGTCGTCGCCAGCCTGCTGCAATGCCAGGCGTGGTACGCACCGGCGCTGGCCGGGCTGGCGGGCGACGAGCCGCTGCTCACGGTGGGGGCGCTGCCGCTGTACCACCTGTTCGGCTTCACGCAGATCCTGCTGCTCGGGCTGCACCAGGGCGGCTGCAGCCTGCTGATCCCCGACCCGCGCGACCTGCAGGCGCTGCTGAAGGCGCTGCGCGGCCGGCGCGTGCACAGCTTCCCGGGCGTGAACGCACTGTTCGCGGCGGTCGCACGCCATCCGGATGCCGGGCTCGTGGACTGGAGCGCGCTGCGCCTGGCGGTGGGCGGCGGCATGGCGGTGCAGGCGGCCACGGCGAAGCTGTGGCTGGCCCGCACCGGCTGCGCGATCAGTGAAAGCTACGGCCTGAGCGAGGCCGGCGCGCTGGTCAGCTGCACTCCGGTGGGCCAGCCCGGCTGGGACGGCAGCATCGGGCTGCCGCTGCCGGGCGTCGAGCTGCGGCTGCTGGCCGACGACGGCGCCGATGCCGCGCCCGGGATGCCGGGCGAGATCGCGATCCGTGGCCCGCAGCTGATGGCCGGCTACTGGCAGCGGCCCGAGCTCAGCGCGCGCGCGATCACGGCCGACGGCTTCTTCCGCACCGGCGATGTCGGCCTGGTCGACGAGCGCGGCCGCCTGCGCATCGTCGACCGCAGGCACGCGCTGATTCCGGTGGCCGGCCTGCAGGTCTGGCCCAACGAGGTCGAGGGGGTGGTCGGCACGCTGGCCGGCGTGCGCGAATGCGCGGCGGTGGGGGTGTGCGACGCGCAGGCCGGCGAGGGGCTCAAGCTGGTGGTGGTGCGCAGCGACCCGGCGCTGACCGAAGCCGAGGTGCACGCCTTCTGCGCCGCGCAGCTGCCCGGCCACAAGCGGCCGCGGCTGGTCGAGTTCCGCGACGAGCTGCCGCGCACCGCGGCCGGCCGGTTGCTGCGCCGCGATCTGCGCGATGCCTGGCGCTGAAGCCCGGCCCACCGGGCTGCGGCTGCACCTGGCTGCAGCCCCGGCCGAAGGCGCCGAGCTGGCGTTGCCGCCGCAGGCGGCGCGCCACGTGCAGGTGCGTCGGCTGCAGCCGGGCGACGCGCTCGGCCTGTTCGACGGCGCCGGCGGCGAATGGCCGGCGCGGGTGCTGCGCATCGGCCGGCGCGAGGTGGTGGTGCAGGTCGGCGCGCGCATCGCCGAGCACGCGGTGGCAGTGCGGCCGGTGGCGGTGGCGATCGCCGTGCCGGCCAACGAGCGCATGGACTGGTTCGTCGAGAAGGCCACCGAGCTGGGCGCGGCCGCGATCCAGCCGCTGCAGTGCGCGCGCTCGGTGCTGCGGCTGGATGCGCAGCGGGCGGCGCGGCGCGACGCGCACTGGCGCGCGATCGCCGCGGCCGCCTGCGGGCAGTGCGGCCGCAGCCGGCTGCCGCGGATCGAGCCGCTGCGCGGCCTGGCCGAATGGCTGGCGGCGCTGGCCGACGACGGTGCGGTGCGGCTGCTGCTGAGTCTGGCCGCCGATGCGCGCCCGGCCGCGGCGCTGGCCGGGCCGACGGCGCCGCTGCTGGTGCTGGCCGGCCCGGAAGGCGGCCTCACGGCCGACGAGGAGGCGCTGGCACGCGCGCACGGCTTCCGGCCGGCGAGCCTGGGCGCCGCGGTGCTGCGCGCCGAAACCGCGCCGCTGGCGCTGCTGGGCTGGTCGCTGCTCGCATCGGCGACAGACGGCGGCGCGGGCATCGGCGACACTGCTGCATGAGCCCGCCGGGCCGTCCCAAGGGCGAATACCGCAGCGCGCAGCGCGAAGGGTAGTCCGATGAACCTGCAACTGCTGCTGCTGACGCTGTGCCAGGGCCTGTTCCTGACCAACAACGTCGTGTTCATCGCGATCAACGGGCTGGTCGGGTTGCAGCTCGCGCCCACGGCGTGGCTGGCGACGCTGCCGCTGACCGCCTATGTCGCCGGCGGCGCGCTGAGCGCGCCGCTGGTCGCGCGCCACCAGCGCCGCTTCGGGCGCAAGCGCTGCTTCCAGTTCGGGCTGCTGACGGCGATCGCCACCACGCTGCTGTGCGCGCTCGCGGCCTGGCAGCGCAGCTTCGGCCTGCTGCTGCTGGCCACCGTGCTGGCCGGCTACTACCAGGCCAACGCGGCGCTGTATCGCTTTGCCGCGGCCGAGCTGGTGCTGCCTGCGGCGCGCGAAAAGGCGATCTCGTGGGTGCTGGCCGGCGGCATCCTCGGCGGCGTGTTCGGCCCGAACCTGGCATCGGCCACGCGCACCGCGCTGCCGCAGGACTTCGTCGGCTCGTACCTGGCGCTGGTGGCGGTGGCGCTGGTGGCGCTGGCGTTGATCAGCCTGATCCGCTTCCCGCCGCTGCCCGCGGCGGCAGCGGGCGCGCCGGCCGGGCGGCCGTTGCGCGAGATCGCGCGCCAGCCGGTGTTCATCGTCGCGGTGGCCGCCGCGGCGCTGGGCTACGGCGTGATGAACCTGCTGATGGCGGCCACGCCGATCGCGATGGCGCAGTGCGAGCACCCGTTCAGCGCGGCGGCCTTCGTGCTCGAGTGGCACGTGCTGGGCATGTACGTGCCCAGCTTCTTCACCGGCAGCCTGATCCGCCGCTTCGACGCGCTGCCGGTGATGACGGCGGGGCTGATCCTGAACCTCGGCTGCGTCGCCTTCGCGCTGTCGGGCACCAGCCTCATGCACTTCACCGGCGCGCTGTTCCTGCTGGGCGTGGGCTGGAACTTCCTGTACATCGGCGGCAGCACGCTGCTGGGCCGCGCGCACCGCCCCGAGGAGCGCACCACTGCGCAGGGCGCGATGGACACCTGCGTGTACGCGACGATGACGCTGACCTCGTTCAGCTCGGGCGCGCTGGTCACCAGCGGCGGCTGGCAGTCGATGAACCTGGGCAGCCTCGTGCCGCTGGCGCTGCTGGGCGTGGCGCTGGCCTGGCTGGCGCTCCAGCTGCGCCGCGCGGAGAATACGGCGGCAACGACAGGAGGGTGATGATGGGACTGCTCGATCAAATCGTCGGTGGCGTGCTGGGCGGCGGCACTACGGCCGGTGCCGGTGCCGGTGCCGGTGCCGGTGCCGGTGCCGGGCCGATGGACCTGATGCAATTGTTGATGACGCTGCTGGCCGGAAGTGCCCAAGGTGTCGGGCAGGGCGGCGGGCTGGGCGGCGGCCTGGCCGGATTGCTCGAGCAGCTGAGCGCGGCCGGGCTCGGCGACCAGGTCAAGTCCTGGGTCGCGTCCGGGCCGAACCTGCCGGTGTCGGCCGAGCAACTGCACGGCGCTTTCGGCAGCGACACGATGGGCCGGCTGGCCGAACGCATGGGCCTGTCCACCGGCGACCTGGGCGCGCAGCTCGCGCAGATGCTGCCGCAGGCGGTGGACCGGGTCACGCCGCAGGGCCGGCTGCCCGAAGGCGACCTGGGCGACCTGGGCAGCCTGCTCGGCGGGCTGTTCGGGCGCTGAAGCGAAGCGGCGGGCGGCCCACCGCCTGCGGCAACATCGGCGCGCGGGCGTTCGCGCGCCGGTTGCTGCGCGCTGCCGTGTCGAAGACGCGGCTGCGAAGCTTCGGTTTCGACCCTCCAGCGACATTGCCGAGGCAGAAGTCGGCGCCGTGAAGCCGACGCTGCGATGCGGCCGCGAGCTGCCGATGTCGGGCCGAGCCGCGTGCCGGTCAAAGTGCCGCGAACGGATTCCGAATCGTCAATTGGCGGTCAATGACCTGGCCGTCCTGCATGTCTTCGGAATGAAGCGTCTTGCATCCAGCCAGCAAGGCTGCCGAGACGATCAGGGCATCGTAGATCGACAGGCCGCAGCGTTCGGCGATGTTCAGGGCCTGTTCGTGCGTCTCGATCGTCATCGGCTGGACCGTGCAGACCGCGCGGACCTGATCGAGGACTTCGCGGACTTCGTTCATCGGCATACGCAGCTTGCGCGAGGCCACCGCCACGAACTCGTTCAGCACCTGGACGCTGATCGTCCCCCTGCGAGCGAGAAGCTCCTCCGCCCTGTCGGCCTTGGCCGTGTCTGCCGACAGCAGATACAGGACGACATTGGTATCAAAGAAGTCCTCACCGCCGTTCATTGGATTCCACGCGGTCGAACTTGAAGTCCGACGGCAGTCGCCCGCGGTACTTGCGGATTCGGGCGAGCAGTTCGCGAGTGCCCGGCGCCTTCTCTATCGCAAAGGATCGGACACCCTTGACGTGAATGTCGATGTTGTCGCCGGGCTTCAGGTCGAGCGCCTCGACCACTGAAGCAGGAAGGCGAACGGCCAAGCTGTTGCCCCACTTTGCTACTTGCATGAGCGCCTGGAAGATCTACATTGCTGGACGTATATCATACGGCTTTCGGGCGCTTGGCCGGCGAGTCCGGCCCTGCGCCGCGACGTCGGCCCGATGATGCCGGGAAGCCGTCCGTGGCGGGCGGCGGGAGATGGTCGGGAACGCGATTCCCCGGCCGCACCGGCAAGCTGTCGCCCGACGGCCGAGGCCCGTCATGCGGGCGCACGCAGCGCCAGCCAAGCCAGCAGGCCCAGCCCGGCGAGCATGCCGCCCACGCCGAGGTGGATCGCCGGCAGCAGCGCAGACCAGGCGCCCGCGGCCATCGCCAGCCCGCCGAGCGCGCAGGCGGCCGCGGCGGCGGTGTGCCAACCCCCTCTCACGACGGCCCGGCAGCGCCAGGCGACGATCAACAGCGCGATGCCGAGCAGGATCCACTTCAGCCGGCTGGCCAGGTGGATGTCGGCCACGGTCGCGTCGCTCAGGCTGCTGTGCATCAGCTCGTCGAGCGCGCGGCCGGTCATGCTGTTTTCGGCAATGTCGAACAGGCCGGCCACCACGGCCGGCACGCACAGCCACTGGCGCAGCGCCGGATGGCGCTGCGGCGAGGGCCCGTAGGCCAGCGTGAAGAAGACCAGCAGGGCGACGTAGGCCGGCACGAGCAGCAGCGAGTCGGCCAGCAGGTTGGCGCGCAGCCTCTGGAAGCCGGTGATGTCGGCGGCGGCCACGCCCGCCGCCCAGTCGTCGAGCAGGATCCGGCGGAAGTGCAGCGCGCTCGGCGCCAGCTCCAGCGGCACCGCCGACACGCCCCAGGGCTGGGTGGCGCCCACGGCCAGCAGCGCCACGGCGGCCAGCACGAGGATCCAGCGCAACGCGCGCCGCCGGCGCAGGCCGATGTCGTTCATCGCGGGCAACCCACATCGGCCACCGCTGGCGACGCCGACCCGCTCAGGCGGCTGCGGATCAACGGCAGCGCCTGCGCGGCGGCGCGCTGCGCGCCCTTGTCGAGCGCAGCGCGCGAGGCGGCGGACAGCGCCCAGCCCAGCGGCGCGACCGCCTCTTCCTGCGGCACGACGATGTCGATCAGGTCGGCACCCAGCCGCCGCTTGGCGCTGCCGCGCGCCGTGATCGCATGCGAGCCGCGCACATGGGCCAGCGCCAGCACGATCGAGCCGGCTTCGGGGAACAGCCGGCTCACGCCCTGCGGGTGCGGACAGGGCCGCTCCAGCGGTTCGCGCTCGTTGCGGATCACGATCAGCAGCGGCGTGAATGGCGTCATGCCGGGGTGCTGCTGCAGCGCTTCGATCACGTCCAGCGCCGAGTGCACGCCCGAGTTGTCGAAGTAGCCGCCGTCGACGAGGCGGAAGTCCGGCGGCACGCCGGGCGGCGCCTCGTCGACCGGCACCGTTCCGGCCGGGCTGACCACCGGAAAGCGCGCGCTGTGGTGCACCAGTCCCGCCAGGCTCTGGCTGCGGGCCGCGCTGCCGGTGCGCATCGCGTCGAAGGTGTTGACGAACATCGAGCCGTCGGTCGGCAGCCGCGTCAACGCCACGCGCTCGCCGGTCTCCACGCGCGTGGCATTCAGCACCAGCTGCGGCAACGCCGGGCAGCCGGCGTAGAACGCATCCAGCGTGTGCGCGAAGGGCTGGCCGGGCAGGTGTTCGAAGGCGCGCTGCCAGGCCGACTCGATGGCGCGCGAGCGGTCCAGCGGGCCGATGGCGACGGGCAGGAAGCGCTGCATCAGGTCGCCGTAGAACATGCCGGCCACGGCCGGCGCGACGAAGTCGGACGCGAGCGCGGTCGACGCCGCCAGCGACGGCGGTGCCGGGCTGCGCAGGCCGACGGCGGTGGAGGCAGCAGCCGGTGCGCCGGGGCAGTAGTCGCGCCGGTGCGAGGCGAGCCAGGCGGCGACGCCGAGGCTGCCGCCCGACACGCCCGACAGCAGGCGGATGCGCTGCATCAGCGCCGGATCGGCGGCGTACAGCTCGTCCAGCACCGCCGCCGTCCAATAGGCGGCGCGGATGCCGCCGCCCTCGCTGGCGATGAACAGCACCTTGCCGTCCGGCGGCAGCGCGCGGGCGAAGGCTTCGTAGGCATCCGGTGCATCGGGTGCAGCCGGCGCGGCAGCCGCTGCGCCGGCCGCCGCCTGCACGACATGGTTGTCGTTGCAGCGCGCCAGCAGCACGCCGGCGGCCAGCACCACCCAGATCCACAGCGGCGGCAGCGCCCGGCGCAGCGGCACGTAGGTCAGCACGAAGCTGCCGAACAGGTTGATCGACGCCAGCGCGAACGCCGCCACCGCGGCCGCGCCGATCATGCGCGGCAGCGTCACCGGGAACAGGATCAGCAGCCCGGCGACGGCGAAGGACAGCGCCACGGCCCAGATCATCACGCGCTGCGTCGGCCGAGGCGTCGCTGCGTCGATCGCGAGCTGGGACGGTTGATTGGCCCCCGACGCCGGGTCGCGGCGGCGCTCCGGCCCGTGCCCCAGGCCGAGCCGGTCGAGCAGGCGGCCGCGCTGCCAGTAGAACAGCAGCAGCAACGCGGCCAGCGCGACGAATCCCGCGGCCCACGCGAACGCATTAAAGACCTCGCGTTGCTGCAGCGCGGGCCGGCGCCAGTGCAGCGTGGCCAGGCCCAGCGCGATCGCCAGCGGCGCCGCGAATCCGAGCACGCGCGGCAGCCAGGTCTGCCACGGCCCGGCCGCAGGCAAGGGCAGCGCGGCCATCTGGGCGGTCAGCAGCCATCGGCTGGCGTACCAGACCGACAGCGACAGCGCCGCGCTGGCCGCGAGCAGGAAGATCAGCCCGGCATAGACGTGGTCGCCGGACGCCTGCGGGATCGCCGCGTCGCTGACCAGCGCGCGCAGCACATCGCGTCCCTGCGCGCTGTAGATCAGGCCGATCAGCACCAGCAGGCTGGCCAGCGGGAACATCAGGCGCACGCCGCCGCGCAGCGCGTCCGCCCAGGCATGCGGCAGGGGCCGTGCGTCGTCGTGCGGGCTCATAAGGCAACCTCCGCGCTCGCGCGCTCCGGTGTGAGCGCTTTGGAGCGGCCATGCGCGCTCACGAGGGCAGTATCGCCGGCACACCTTCCAGCCTCCATCCCGAAGTCCGCGGCCAGAGCCGCGAACCGGGGCGGCGCGGCCGGCGCGGGTCACCGTGCGTTGCAGCGAGGCCGCTGCGCTCGACCCTCGGCGCACGAGCATTGCGGGCCGCGCCGGCACGTGGCTGCCGCTGCGGCGAGCAGGGCCGGCTGCGTGCAGGCTCGGGAATCGTCCGGCGAGACGGCGCGCCGCACGGCCGAACTACTCCCGGATCGCATCGCAAGCCTCGCCTCGATACCGGGGCAGCTTCACTTCCTTGCCCTCGGGCACCGTCGCGACCTGCACGTCCAGTGCCAGCTTCTTCAGCTCGGCCGCGGTCCAGGTGATGTCGCCGATGAGCCCGGGCGCGGGCGGCAGCGATGCGACACCGCCTTCATCGACCAGCGGCGCCGTGAAGTCGTCCCAGTGGATCGGGATGACGAGGCCGGCGCCCGTCGCCCGGACCGCCTGGTCCCACAGCTTCCCCAGGCAGGTTTCGCATCGCCTGAACCAGCCGCCGATGCCGCCCACACCGAGCAAGACCACATCGGCCCTTGCCCCGTAGCCGCCATCGCGCAACCCTGCGCTGGGCACGATCAGGACCGTCCCATGCGCATGCTGCACGACAAAGGAGAAGTTCTGGTCGAGCTTGAACTTCCAGACCGGCGCCGGGACCCCGAGCGGGGACTGCACGGAGCCCGGGAAGTTCAGCGGGCTGTCCGTATGCGGGGTGGCGAACACGCGGACCTTGTATGGCCCGACGCAGACGAGCTCCTGGTCCCGGATCGACCGGGATTCCTTGCATCGCCTGTTTGCGCCGAGCGCCACATTGATCGCGCCCGTCGAACCCAGGATCAGCGGGCAGGCGTCGGGCCCCTGGCCCTCGGCCAGCACATCGGCCACGACGCCGGCATCCATCGCGTGGTCGTGATGCGGATGCGCCAGAAAGATGGCGAGAACGGACGAACGCCCCAGCAGCGCCGTTCCCGCCCGGATGCGGGCTTCGTCCGGCCGAATGCCGGTCAGCAGACGGCGCCACGAGGGCCTGGAAAAGAACCCGTCGATCAGTATCGACCGGCCGTCGGAATCCGTGATGAGCAGCGTCGAAGCCCCGAAGTATCGAAGGCTCAGGCCGCCGGCATCCTGCGCTGCGGGTGTGGCACGGTAGACGGGCAGGTCCGGGCCCGGCCGATGGGGGGAGCATGCCGCATGCAGCACCACCCAGGCGGCCAGCACGGCGATCGCTGCGAGGGCTTGCCGACGCCGGGTGGTCAGTCTGGGTCCATCCGCACGCAATGCGTTGCTCCCCTTCGGACCCCTCGATCGCCGTCATGCCCAGGATGGCGGAACTGTCGTGCCGCCGGGAAGCCGCCGGTGATGGGCGGCGAAGCGGTTCAGCGCGCCGCCGGCCGTGGCGATGTCGGGCTGGCGCTCGATCATGGCGCCTCGCCGCCGGGATGCCCGGGCCCGGGGTCGGCCGATCCTGCGCGCTCGTCGCGGAAGGCGCCGGCCACCAGGTCGAAGCGGAACAGCCGGCATTCGATCGGCCCGTTCCACAGCGGCACGCGGCGCGTGGCCTTCAGCCGCATCGTGCCGGGCAGCTTGGGCTCGGGGCTGAGCACCCACGCGGTCCAGCCGGCCGGGTGCTGCGTGAACGCGCGCTTCCAGTGCGCGGCGAGCTGCTGGAACCAGTCGCGCGGCAGGCCGCGGTCCTCGACCGAGGGCCGCGCCGCGCGGCCGCCGGCATCGATGCGCTGGCCGTAGGGCGGGTTCAGCAGCAGCGTGCCGGGCAGCATGGGCGGCAGCGCGGGGGCGGGGCGTTCGAGCGCGTCGCCGCCGTGGAATTCGATCGCGTGCCCGACGCCGGCGCGCTGCGCGTTGCGCCGCGCGAAATCGACCATGCGGAACGACAGGTCGCTGGCGAACACCGGCACCGCCGGCGGATGGATCCGTGCCTGCGCCGCGCTGCGCAGGCGCTGCAGCAGCGCGCGCTGCGGCGCTGCCGCGAAGGGCAGCAACCGCTCGAAGGCGAAGCGGCGCTTCAGGCCCGGCGCGATGCCGCAGGCGATCTGCGCCGCTTCGATCGCGATCGTGCCCGATCCGCAGCAGGGGTCGAGCAAGGCGCCGCCGCCGCCCGGCGTGCCGTCCCAGCCGGCGGCGGCGAGCATCGCCGCGGCCAGCGTCTCCTTCAGCGGCGCGTCGCCGGTGTCTTCGCGCCAGCCGCGCTTGAACAGCGGCTCGCCCGAGCTGTCCACGTACAGCGTCGCGCGCTCGGCGGCCAGGTGCAGCACCAGGGGCAGGTCGGGCGCGCGCGTGTCCACGCTCGGGCGCGCGCCGCACGCCTCGCGCATGCGGTCGCACACCGCGTCCTTGATGCGCAGCGCCGCGAAATTCAGGCTGCGCAGCCGGCTGGCGCGCGCCGTGACGTCGACGCGCAGCGTGTGCTGCGGCGTGATCCAGTGCGGCCAGTCGATGCGGTGGGCGAGCGCGTACAGGTCGGCTTCGTCGCGGTACGGCCCCGTCGCCACCTCGATCAGCACGCGCTGCGCGAGCCGGCTGCCCAGGTTCAGCGCCATCAGGCCGGCGGCATCGGCGACGACGCCGACGCCGCCGCGGCCCGACCGCAGCGGCGCGCCCGGCAGCAGCCGCGCCGCTTCGTCGAGCAGCAGCGGCTCGACGCCGGCCGCGCAGGGCAGGTACAGGCGCAGCCGCTGCGGCAACGCGCGCGGCGGCGCGGTGTTCACGGGAATGCCCTGCGCGCTGCGCGCTGCGGGCTGAGGCCGGACTTGCGGCAGTCCGCTGCGGACTGCCGCGAGCCTGCCGAAGCGGCCGGGCATGCAAAGCCCGGCCGTGGGGCAAGCGCTCGGGAGCGGCCCGGCGCGCTCATGCCGACCTTCGCTGGCTGGCCGGCGCGATGCGCAGCGCCTCGCGGTACTTGGCGACGGTGCGGCGCGCGACGCTGATGCCCTGCTCGTCGAGCATCAGGCTGAGCTGGTGGTCCGACAGCGGGCGCTTCGCGTCCTCGGCGCCGACCAGCTGGCGGATCAGCGCGCGCACCGCGGTGCTCGACGCGTTGCCGCCGGCTTCGGTGGCCAGCGACGAGCCGAAGAAGTACTTCAGCTCGAAGGTGCCCTGCGGCGACGCCAGGTACTTGGCGGTGGTCACGCGCGAGATCGTCGATTCGTGCAGCCCCAGTTCCTCGGCGATCTCGCGCAGCACCAGCGGCTTCATCGCGATCGCGCCGTGGCTGAAGAAGGCCTTCTGGCGCTCGACGATCGCACCGGCCACGCGCAGGATCGTGTCGAAGCGCTGCTGCACGTTCTTCATGAACCAGCGCGCCTCCTGCAGCCGTGCGCCGAAGGGCGACGAGCCCGAGCCGCGGTTGCCGCGCACCGCCTGCGCGTACAGCTCGTTGATGCGCAGCCGCGGCATCACCTCGGGGTTGAGCACCGCCTTCCAGCCGCGGCCCGAGCGGCGCACGATCACGTCGGGCACGATCGCGTAGCGCTCGGTGCGCTGCCACGGCCGCCCCGGCTTGGGTTCGCAGCGCTGGATCAGCGCCAGCGCGGCGCGCACTGCGTCTTCGCCGGCGTCGAGCAGGCCGGCGATGCGGCGCAGGTCGCGCCGGGCCAGCGCCTCCAGGTGGCCGGCACAGATGCGCAGCGCCAGCGCGCGCTCGGCGCTGTCGGGCTGCTGGCGCAGCTGCAGCGCGAGGCATTCGCCCAGGTCGCGCGCGCCCACGCCCGGCGGGTCCATGTGCTGCAGCCAGCCCAGCGCGCAGCGCAGCCGCGCGTTCAATTCGTCGAGCGCGTCGGCGCCCAGCTCCAGCATCGCCGCCAGGCGCTCGGCGATCTGGTCGAGCGGGTCGGCCAGCCAGCCGTCGTCGTCGAGCGAATCGATCAGCACCAGCAGCGCCGCGCGGTCTTCCGGCGAGAGGTTCAGCCCCGCCATCTGCGTCAGCAGGTGCTGCTGCAGCGTCGGCCCGGCGTCGCCGCGCTCGGGTGCCGCGTCGTCGTCGTCGTCGCCGCCGGCGGCGGCGGCCATGGCCGGCAGCTCGCCGATGCCGTCGAAATCGTCGCCCTCGGTGCCGTTGGCCCAGTCGTCGCGCTCGGCGGTGCCGAATTCGTCGCCGCGCAGCTCGGCCAGCGCGTCGCCGCCCTCGGCCGCGCCGTCGTCGCCGCCGGAGTCGGCTTCGCGCTCGGGCGCCGCCGGCGCCTCGTGCGGCGCCGGGCCTTCGGCGTGGGTGTCGTCGTCGGCTTCGAGGAAGGGGTTCTGCTCGAGCATCTGCCCGACTTCCTGCTGCAGCTCGAGCGTGGACAGCTGCAGCAGCCGGATCGACTGCTGCAGCTGCGGCGTCAAGGCCAGGTGCTGCGAGACGCGCAGCTGCAGCGAAGGCTTCATCTGGCTCATCGGTGCTGCCCGTGCGTCACATCCGGAAGTGCTCGCCGAGGTAGACCCGGCGCACCTCGGCGTTCTCGACGATCTGCGCCGGCGTGCCTTCGGCCAGCACCGCGCCTTCGCTGATGATGTAGGCGCGGTCGCAGATGCCCAGCGTCTCGCGCACGTTGTGGTCGGTGATCAGCACGCCGATGCCGCGGTCGCGCAGGAAGGCGACGATGCGCTGGATCTCGATCACCGCGATCGGGTCGATGCCGGCGAAGGGTTCGTCGAGCAGGATGAAGCGCGGCTGGGTCGCGAGCGCGCGCGCGATCTCGACCCGCCGGCGCTCGCCGCCCGACAGCGCCGGCGCCGGCGAATCGCGCAGCCGGCTGACGCCCAGGTCGTGCAGCAGGCCGTCGAGGCGCCGGTCGATCTCGGCCCGCGGCAGCGGGCGGCCGTCGTCGCCGCGCTGCAGCTCGAGCACCGCACGCACGTTCTCCTCGACGCTGAGCTTGCGGAAGATCGACGCCTCCTGCGGCAGGTACGACAGCCCCAGCCGCGAGCGGCGGTGGATCGGCAGGCCGTGCACCGGCCGGCCGTCGATGTGGATCGTGCCGGCGTCGGCGCGCACCAGCCCGACCACCATGTAGAAGGTGGTCGTCTTGCCGGCGCCGTTGGGCCCGAGCAGGCCCACCACCTCGCCCGCGCCGACCGCCAGATGCACGGCGCGCACCACGGTGCGCGCGCCGTAGCTCTTGCGCAGGCCCTCGGCCTGCAGCCGGCTGCCGTCGGGCGATTGCGCTTTCACCGCTTCGCGCCGAGCGTGCCGGAGGGTTTCAGCAGGGTCGCGGCGCCGCCATCGGCGCCCGAGGCCGCAGAGGCCGCCGGCTGCGGCGTCAGCACCGCGCGCACCCGGCCGCTGGGGTTGGCGGGGGTGGGCGCGCCCCCGGTCACGGTGAACAGCTCGCGGGTGTTGTCCCAGGTGATCAGCGAGCCGGTGACCTCGTCGGCCACGGCGCCTGCGCGCAAGCGGCGCACGGCGGCGTTGCCGGTCAGCGTGACCGTGTCGGTGCGGCCGTCGTAGTCGATGCGCTCGGCCGAGCCTTCGACCGTCTCATCGACGCCGTCGCGCTTCTCGCGGAAGGTGGCCGGGTGCGCGGCGCTGCCGAGCGCGCTGGCGGCGCGGTAGCCGTCGGGGCGTTCGCGCAGCTCGATCCGGTCGGCGCGGATCACCATCGTGCCCTGCGTGACCACCACGTTGCCGCTGAACACCACCACCTGGCGCTGCAGGTCGACCGTGCCGGGCTGATCGGCCTCGATCGTCATCGGCTTGCTGCGGTCGGCCTTGTCGGCCCAGGCGGCGCTGCCCAGCAGCAGCGCCGCGGCAGCGACGACAGCGGCCCGCCGGGCCCTTGCGGGATGCGATGCGAGCGGGGAGCGGCAGCAATTCACAGTTGGCGGCACGAAACTTGCTGGTCCATTCTAGGGGGCAAGCTTCGGGCAGCAAGCCCCCAAACGGGGGCAAATTGCCGCCTATGGGCCGCGGTGCGCGCTCAAGGCGACTTGAGTGCCCGCTCGGCCAGATAGGTGGCGATCGCCAGCGCCCGCTCGTTGGAGCCGGCCTGCGAGCCGGACGTGGTGTAGCGGCCCTGCACGCCGATCGTCGGCACGCCGTCGATCGCGTAGGCCTTGCTCAGCTGGTTCGCCTGCCGCACCTTGGTCTGCACCGAGAAGGACTTGAACTGCTCGACGAACTTGGCGCCGTCGATGCCGTTGGCGTTCATGAAGGCGGCGATGTCGGCGTCCTTGTCCAGGCGCATGCGCTGCTGGTGGATCGCGGCGAACACCTTCGCGTGCATCGCGTCGAGCTGGCCCATCGCCTCGAGCGCATAGAAGATCTTCTGGTAGGTCTCGTACAGCGCGTTGAAGCCCACCGGCACCCGGCGGAACACGGCCTGCGGCGGCAGCGTCTTCAGCCAGGGCGCGATCGACGGCTCCAGCGCGTAGCAGTGCGGGCAGCCGTAGGAGAAGAACTCGACCACCTCGACCTTGCCGGCGGGCACCGAGACCGGTGCCGGCTGTGCCAGCCGGGTGTAGTGCTGGCCCTCGACCGGCACGCCTTGCGCGTGCGCGCCGCGCACGGCCAGCAGGGCCACGCCGGCCGCGGCCAGCTGCTGGGAGAACAGGCGTCGTCGCATCGTCATCGATCCTTCTGCAATGGGGGTGGGCAAGTCTTCGCGTCAGGGCCGCGGCACGCGCACCAGCGCCGCGTCTTCGCCGGCGGCCTGCAAGTCCTGGACGGCCTTCTCGGCGCCGGCGCGGGCGTCGAAGGGGCCGACGCGCACCCGATAGACGGTGCGCCCCGATTGTTCGCGCTCGCTGACCGCGGCATCGAAGCCCTGCAGCGCGAGCTTGGCGCGCTGCGCCTCGGCATCCTCGCTGCGCGAGTAGGCGCCGGCCTGCGCGAAATAGATCAACGGGTCGGCGCCGGCCTTGGAGGGCGCCGACGCCTTCGGCGGCGGTGCCGCTGCAGCCGCTGCCGGCCCGCTGGCCGCAGCCCGCGGCGGCGCGGGGGCCGCCGACGGCGCTGCGGCGGGCCGCGGCGCTGCGGCCGGTGGCGTTGCGGCCGGTGGCGTTGCGGCGGGTGGCGCCGATGCCGGCCGCTGCGCCGCCTTGCCGCTGAGCCCGGCGTTCGGATCCCAGTTCTTGTTGCGCTCGGCCTCAGCGGCGTCCTGCTCGGCGCTGCGCTGCGGCACCTTGTTGACGAAGGGCACCGGCACCTTGCTGACGTACAGCGCGACACCCAGCGCCACCGCCAGCCCGACCAGCAGCCCGAACACGAAGCCGGCGGCGAAGCCGCCGCGCGCCGGGCGCCGCGGCGTGGTCTTGACGCTCATGCCGCGGCCTCCGCCGCGGCTTCGCGCGTCATCGACTGCGGCGCACTGACGCCGAGCACCGCCAGCCCGTTGCGCAGCACCTGGCGGGTGGCGGCGAGCAGCGCCAGGCGCGCGCGCGCCAGCGCCGGGTCGTCGACCAGGAAGCGCTCGGCGGCGTAGTAGGTGTGGAAGGCGGCGGCCAGAGCGCGCAGGTGGAAGGCGGCGTCGTGCGGCGCGAGTTCGGCCGCGGCGCGCGCCAGCACGCCGGGATAGGCGGCCAGCTCGAGCATCAGCGCCAGCTCGCTGGGCGCGCCGAGCCGGCCGAGGTCGGCCGTCTCCAGCGCCGCCGTGTCGCCGCCGCGCGCCGCGTATTCGGCCAGCACCGAGCAGATGCGCGCATGCGCGTACTGCACGTAGAACACCGGGTTCTCGTCGCCCTGCTTGCGCGCCAGATCGACGTCGAACACGAACTCGGTGTCGGCCTTGCGGCTGATCAGGAAGAAGCGCACCGCGTCGCGGCTGGTCCAGTCGATCAGGTCGCGCAGCGTCACGTAGCTGCCGGCGCGCTTGGAGATCTTCACCTCCTGGCCGCCGCGCATCACCGTGACCATCTTGTGCAGCAGGTAGTCGGGAAAGCCCGCCGGGATGCCCAGGCCCGCCGCCTGCAGCCCGGCGCGCACCCGCGCGACCGTGCCGTGGTGGTCGCTGCCCTGCACGTTGATCACCTTGGTGAAGCCGCGCTCGAACTTGTGGATGTGGTAGGCGACGTCGGGCACGAAGTAGGTCCAGCTACCGTCGGACTTGCGCATCACGCGGTCCTTGTCGTCGCCGTAGTCGGTGGTGCGCAGCCACAGCGCGCCGCCTTCTTCGTAGGTCTTGCCGGCGGCGACGAGGCGCTGCACCGCGGCCTCGACGCGGCCGTCGGCGTACAGGCTGGATTCGAGGAAATAGTGGTCGAAACGCACGCCGAAGGCCTGCAGGTCCAGGTCCTGCTCGTGGCGCAGGTAGGCCACGGCGAAGCTGCGGATGCCGTCGAGGTCTTCGATGTCGCCGCCGGCGGTATAGCGGCGGTCGTCGGCCGCCACGGTGGCGCGGGCGCGGTAGGCCTCGGCGATGTCGGCGATGTACTCGCCGTTGTAGGCCGCCTCGGGCCAGCCGGCGTCGCCGGGCCGCAGGCCGCGCAGCCGCGCCTGCGTCGAGGCGGCGAGGTTGGCGATCTGGGCGCCCGCGTCGTTGTAATAGAACTCGCGCGTGACCTGCCAGCCCTGCGTCTGCAGCAGGTTGCACAGGCTGTCGCCCAGCGCCGCCTGGCGCGCATGGCCCACGTGCAGCGGCCCGGTCGGGTTGGCCGACACGAATTCCACCAGCGCGCGCGCGCCGTGCGCCGGCAGGCTGCCGAAGGCGTCGCCCGCGCGCAGCACCTCGGCGACCACCGCCTGCTTGGCGGCGGCCTTCAGCCGCAGGTTGACGAAGCCGGGCCCGGCGATCTCGACCGCATCCACCCAGCGCGCGAACGCCGCTTCGCGCCGCAGTTCGTCGGCGAGCTGCTGGCCCAGTTCGCGCGGGTTGCGCTTCAGGCTGCGCGCCAGCGGCATTGCCGCGGTGATCGCCAGGTCGCCGTGCGCCGCCTGCTTCGGCGATTCGAAGGCGGCCGGCGGCGCCGCGCCCGGGGCCATCCGTGCGAGCACCGCTTCCAGCGCCTGGAGCAGCTCGTTCCGGGCTTGAATCATCCGGCGATTCTACGGGGGTGCCCCCGCGGCCCGGCCGCGCCGCGCCGGCGCCGCGCGGGCGGGGAATCGGGCGCAAAGCCGGTGTTCTTCCGCAGACGCGCGGCCAGGCGCGCGGGCACCATCGGGGGGCGTCTTCCGGCCCGCGCCCCCGCCCTGCGCCCCGGCCAGGCCCGCCGCCTGCCCCGCCCCGATGCCCCAGCCCCAACTCGCCGCCGCCGCCCTCGAGCCCGACCTGCCCGCGCAGATCGGCAAGTACGCGGTGCGCGAGCGCCTCGGCGAGGGCGCGACCAGCGAGGTCTTCCTCGCCCACGACGCCTTCCACCAGCGCGACGTGGCGATCAAGCGGGTGCGCACCGGTCTGGCGCCCGACACGCCCGAAGGCCACTACCAGGCGCACTTCTTCGCCGCCGAGGCGGCGCTGGTCGGCCGGCTGCAGCACCCGAACGTGGTGCAGATCCACGACGCGGTGGACGACCCGGCGGGCCCGTACCTGGTGATGGAGTACGTGCCTGGCGGCACGCTGCGGCGCTTTTGCCGGCCCGATGCGCTGCTGCCGCTGGCGCAGGTGGTGGAGATCGGCTTCAAGTGCGCGATGGCGCTGGGCTACGTCGCGCGCCAGGGGCTGATCCACCGCGACGTCAAGCCGGCCAACATCCTGGCGGTGCTGCGCCACGACGCGGTGGTCGACGTGAAGCTCAGCGACTTCGGCAGCGCGATGAACCTGCACGCCGAGCGCACCCAGGTGTTCCGCGTCGGCTCGCTGGCCTACATGCCGCCCGAGCAGCTCGACGGCGATGTGCTCGACGCGCGTGCCGACATCTATGCGCTCGCCGGCGTGCTGTTCCACCTGATCGCCGGGCGGCCGCCCTTCGAAGCCGCGCAGCAGCCGGCGCTGATGCACCAGATCTACCATGCGGCGCCGCCGTCGCTGCGCGAGCTGCGCGACGGCGTGCCGCCGGCCCTGGACGAGCTGATCCGGCGCGCGCTCGCCAAGCGCCGCGACGATCGCCACCCCGACTGGGACCACTTCGCGCAGGCGCTGGCGGCGGTGGTGGCCGGCGGCGAGCTGCCGCGCGGGCCGCTGCAGTCGGTGCTCGACTCCGAGCGCTTCGGCCTGCTGCGCAAGCTCGAATTCTTCAGCGGATTCGGCGACGTCGAGCTGTGGGAGGTGGTGCACCGGGCCCAATGGCAGCGCCACCCCTTCGGCGACGCGCTGCATCGGCGCGGCGAAGAGGGCGACCGCTTCCACATCATCGCGCAGGGCGAGGTCGAGGTGTTCCGCGACGGCAAGAGCGTCGCCCGGCTGGGCGCCGGCACTTCGGTGGGCGAGATGGCCTACCTGGCGCCCAGCCCCGACCTGCGCCGGCACAGCGCCGACGTGATCGTGTCGCAGCCGGCGACCACGATCTCGTTCACGCCGCGCACGCTCGGCCAGCTCGGGCTGGGCACGCTGCGCCTGTTCGACGCCGCCTTCATCCGCGTGCTGGTGCGCCGGCTGCACGCCGCGCACGAGGCGCTGCACCATCCCCGCCGGATTCTGTGACGGTGCCGCCCGGCGCCGTGGTGCAATCGCGTGCGGCCCGCGGGCCGTGCAACGCCGACGCGAACGAGGAGCAACCATGAGAACCCTGGCAACCATCCTGACCCTGGCCGCGGCCGCGCTGGCGCTGCCGGCGCATGCCGCCGACTGCGAGGCGCAGGCCAAGGAGAAGAAGCTGGCCGGTGCGGCCTACAACAGCTTCATGAAGAAGTGCACGGCCGACGCCGGCGGCGGCGCTGCCGCGTGCGAGAAGCAGGCCGACGACAAGAAGCTCGCCGGTGCCGCGCGCACCAGCTTCATCACCAAGTGCGAGAAGGACGGCGGCAAGCCGGCCGCGGCGGGCGCCGCGTGCGAGCAGCAGGCCGACGCCAAGAAGCTGGCCGGCGCGGCACGCACCAGCTTCGTCAAGAAGTGCACGGCGGATGCGGGAGGCTGAGAGGCTTTCGCCCATTCTGAGCCGGACCCGCGCGCGTGCCTGCGCACGCCTGCGCGCCGGGTTCAGCCGCCTTCCCACCCCGACCAGTAGCCCGGGTCGCCGTAGGTGTGCTTGAGGAAGTCGATCCACAGCCGCACCCGCAGCGGCAGGTGCTTTCGCTGCGGGAACACCGCGTAGATGCCGTTGGGCGGCGCGGCAAAGTCCTGCAGCAGCGCCACCAGCCGGCCTTCGGCGACTTCGCGCTCCACCTCCCAGGTGCTGCGCCAGGCGATGCCCAGCCCCTGCACGCACCAGTCGTGCAGCACCTGGCCGTCGCTGCAATCGACGCGGCCGCGCGGCCGCAGGTGGGTGGGTTCGCCGTCGATCACGAAGGCCCAGCCGCGGGTCTGGCTGGCGTCGGACGACAGCACCAGGCACTCGTGCTGCGCCAGCTCCGCCGGGTGGCGCGGCGTGCCGGCGCGCGCCAGGTAGCCGGGCGCGGCCACGCACAGCCGGCGGTTGTCGGCCAGGCGCACGCTGACCAGGCTCGAATCGGGCAGGTCGCCCACCCGCACCGCGCAATCGACGCCTTCGTTGACGATGTCGACGACGCGGTCGCTCAGGTTCAGCGACAGGCTGACCTCCGGGTGCTGGGCGATGAAGCGCGGCACCAGCGGCGCCACGTGGCGCCGGCCGAAGCCGCCCGGCGCGGTGATGCGCAGGTGGCCGCTGGCCTTGACGCCGCCGGCGCTGACGCTGCCTTCGGCGTTGGCGATGTCGGCCAGGATGCGCTGGCAGTCCTCGAGGAAGGCGCTGCCTTCGTGCGTGAGCGTGATGCGCCGGGTGGTGCGCACCAGCAGCTTCACGCCCAGCCGCTCTTCGAGCGCGTCGATGCGCCGGCCGATCACCGCCGGCGCCACGCCTTCGGCGCCGGCGGCAGCGGTCAGGCTGCCCTTCTGCGCCACCGCCACGAACGATTCGATCTGCTTGAGTCGTGCCACGGTCCAGGATTGCGCCGTTGCGCCGTGGGAATCGGCGCCCGACCGGCGCCGTCTTGCGAACCTGTCCGGTGCATTGTGTACCGAAAAGGCAGCAATCCAAGACCTTTGCGGCACTGAATCATCATCGGCGTCGGCAATAGGATCGGCATCATGGTGATGCCCCGCCCGCGCCCGCACGCCCTGCCGCGCGCGGTGCTGTTCGACGCCTACGGCACGCTGTTCGACGTGCACAGCGTCGCGCTGCTGGCCGAGCAGTTGTTCCCCGGCCAGGGCGAGCGCCTGAGCCTGCTGTGGCGCGAGCGCCAGATCGACTACACCCGGCTGCTGACGATGAGCGGCCGCTACCGGCCGTTCTGGGAAGTCACGCGCGCGGCGCTGCGCTTTGCCGCGTTGCGGCTGGCGCTGCCGCTGGACGCCGCCGGCGAGGACCGGCTGATGAACCAGTACCGCCACCTGAGCGCCTTCCCCGAGGCGCGCGACGTGCTCGCGGCGCTGCACCGCGCTGCGGTGCCGGCCGGCATCCTCAGCAACGGCGACCCCGACATGCTCGCGGTCGCCGTCAAGAGCGCCGGCTTCGCCGCCTGGCTCGACCCGCTGCTGTCGGTGCACGCGGTGCAGCGCTACAAGACCGATGCCGCCGCCTACGCGCTCGGCCCGCAGGCGCTGCGGCTGGCCGCGCGCGACATCCTGTTCGTCTCCAGCAACGGCTGGGACGCGATCGGCGCCACCTGGTACGGCTACACCACGCTGTGGGTCAACCGCAACGGGGCGCCGCTCGAACAGCTCGACTGTGAACCCTCCCACACCGGCACCAGCCTGCGCGCGGTGCTGGATCTCCTCCTCCCCGTGAAAGCCTGAAGCCATGACCGAAGCCGCCGCTGACCGCACCCGCCTCCACGACCTGCACGTCGCCACGCCGCTGGCGCGCTTCATCGACGACGAGGTGCTGCCCGGCACCGGCGTCGAGCCGGCGGCCTTCTGGGCCGGCTTCGACGCGATCGTGCGCGAGCTGGCGCCGAAGAACGCGGCGCTGCTGGCCGAGCGCGACCGCCTGCAGGCCGAACTCGACGCCTGGCACCGGGCCAACCTCGGGCCGATCCGCGCGCACAAGAAGTACCGCGCGTTCCTGCAGAAGATCGGCTACCTGGTGCCGGTGCCCGACAAGGCGCGCGTGACGACCAAGAACGTCGACGCGGAACTCGCGCTGCAGGCCGGCCCGCAGCTGGTGGTGCCGATCACCAACGCGCGCTACGCGCTCAACGCCGCCAACGCGCGCTGGGGTTCGCTGTACGACGCGCTGTACGGCACCGACGCGCTGCCCGAGGACGACGGCGCCGTGCGCGGCCCCGGCTACAACCCGGTGCGCGGCGCCAAGGTGATCGAATACGCGCGCCACGTGCTCGACCGCTGCGCGCCGCTGCAAAAGGGCTCGCACCTCGACGCTACCGCCTACCGCGTGGTCGACCACCACCTGGCCGTGACGCTGAAGAACGGGGCGACGGTCGGCCTGAAGAACGCGGCGCAGTTCGTCGGCTTCCAGGGCGAGATGGACGCGCCGTCGTCGGTGCTGCTGGTGCACCACGGGCTGCACCTGGACATCCGCATCGACCGCGAGCACGCGATCGGCCGCGACGATGCGGCCGGCGTGTCCGACCTGGTGGTCGAGGCGGCGCTGTCCACCATCATGGACCTCGAGGATTCGGTCGCGGTGGTCGATGCCGACGACAAGGTGCTGGCCTACCGCAACTGGCTGGGCATCCTGCGCGGCACGCTGACCGAGGACATGAACAAGGGCGGCCGCAGCTTCACCCGCGGCCTGAACCCCGACCGCCACTACACCGGCCCGCGCGGCGAGGACGTGATGCTGCACGGCCGCTCGCTGCTGTTCGTGCGCAACGTCGGCCACCTGATGACCAACCCGGCGATCCTGTGGGGCGAAGACGGCCGCGAGATCCCCGAGGGCATCCTCGACGCGGTGGTCACCACCGCGATCGCGCTGCACGACCTGAAGGGCCTCGGGCAGCCGGGCATCCGCAACAGCCGGCGCGGCTCGGCCTACATCGTCAAGCCCAAGATGCACGGCCCGGCCGAGGTGGCCTTCGCCGCCGAGCTGTTCGGCCGCGTCGAGCAGTTGCTCGGCCTGCCCGACAGCACCGTCAAGCTCGGCATCATGGACGAGGAGCGCCGCACCTCGGTCAACCTGAAGGCCTGCATCGCCGCGGCCGCCAGCCGCGTGGCCTTCATCAACACCGGCTTCCTCGACCGCACCGGCGACGAGATGCACACCGCGATGCGCGCCGGGCCGATGCTGCGCAAGGGCGACATGAAGGCCAGCGCCTGGATCCAGGCCTACGAGCGCAGCAACGTGCTCGTCGGGCTGGAGTGCGGGCTGCGCGGCAAGGCGCAGATCGGCAAGGGCATGTGGGCGATGCCCGACCTGATGGCCGCGATGCTGCAGCAGAAGATCGCGCATCCGCAGGCCGGTGCCAACACCGCCTGGGTGCCGAGCCCGACCGCGGCGGTGCTGCACGCGCTGCACTACCACCAGGTCGACGTGTTCAAGGTGCAGCGCGCGCTCGAGAAGGTCGATCTCGACGCCGAGCGCGACGCGCTGCTCGAGCAACTGCTGACGATCCCCGTGGTCAAGGCGGCGAAGTGGAGCGACGCCGAGCGCCAGCAGGAGCTGGACAACAACTGCCAGGGCATCCTCGGCTACGTGGTGCGCTGGGTCGACCAGGGCGTGGGCTGCTCCAAGGTGCCCGACATCCACGACGTCGGCCTGATGGAAGACCGCGCGACGCTGCGCATCAGCAGCCAGCACATCGCCAACTGGCTGCTGCACGGCGTGGTCACGAAGGCGCAGGTGCGCAGCACGCTCAAGCGCATGGCCAAGGTGGTGGACCAGCAGAACGCGGGCGACCCGCTGTACCGCAACATGGCCGGCCGCTTCGACGAATCGCTCGCCTTCCAGGCGGCCAGCGACCTGATCTTCAAGGGGCTGGTGCAGCCCAGCGGCTACACCGAGCCGCTGCTGCATGCGGCGCGGCTGAAGGTCAAGGCCGCGTAGGCCGGACGCCTGCGGCGCCGTCCTACGTCGGCAGGTTCGACCGGACGCTTCGCGCGCCGGTCAACCCGCCGGCGTTCGGCCCGCTTCGCTCTGGCGGCGAAACGCCGCACCGACCCCCTGCCAGCGGCGCCCCCAGAGGCGCTCCAGCGGCCCCTCGCCGCGGCCCGCTCGGCGCCGGGGCCGTGCCGGGCGCTGCCTAGAATGCCGCGATCCCACAGGAGCGCCTGCCGATGACCGCGACCCCGCTGCCCGCCGCATGCGACGTGCTCGTCGTCGGCGCCGGCCCTGCCGGCAGCGCCTGCGCGCAGATGCTGGCGCGCGCCGGGCTCGACGTGGTGCTGGTCGACCAGCACGACTTTCCGCGCGACAAGGTCTGCGGCGACGGGCTGATCCCCGACGCGCACGCGGCGCTGCGCCGGCTCGGCGTGTACGACGAGGTGATGGCGCAGGCGCAGCGCGTCGCGCACGTGGGCTGCATCGGCCCGCGCGGCGGCCGCGTCGATGTGCCGGGGTCGCTGGCGGTGCTGCCGCGCCGGCAGCTCGACCACATCCTGGTGCGCGCCGCGCAGCGCGCCGGCGCGAAGCTGTTCACCCCCGTGCGCTTCGACGCGCCGATCGTCGAAGGCGACGCGCCCGACGCGCTGCACCCGGAGCTGGCGGGCCAAGTGGTCGGCGCGCGCCTGAAGCGGGGCGACGCGACCCACGCGATCGCCTGCCGCTGGCTGGTGCTGGCCGGCGGCGCGCCGCCGCAGGCGATGATCGCCGCCGGGCTGAACCAGCGGCGCACGCCCACCGGCGTCGCGCTGCGCGGCTACGTGCACGCCCCGGCGATGGCCGGGCGCATCAAGGCGCTCGAGATCGTCTGGCACAAGCGGCTGCGCCAGGGCTACGGCTGGATCTTTCCGTGCCCCGGCGACGCCTTCAACATCGGCGTCGGCCTGTCCGACAGCTTCAGCCTGGTCGGCAGCGGCCGGCTGCAGATGCAGGACGTGAACCTGCGCGAGGTGTTCGACGCCTTCTGCGAGGTCTATGCACCGGCGCGCGAGCTGATGGCCGGCGGCACGCTGCAAGGTGCGCTCAAGGGCGCGCCGCTGCGCTGCTCGCTCGACGGCGCCCACTATTCGCGCGCCGGCGCGCTCGCCACCGGCGAGGCGATCGGCAGCACCTACGCCTTCAGCGGCGAAGGCATCGGCAAGGCGATGGAGACCGGGCTGCTCGCGGCCGAGGCGCTGGCCGCCGGCGGCGCCGCTGCCGGCGATGCAGCCGTGCGCAGCACCTACGAGGCGTCGATCCGCGCGCTGCAACCCAAGTTCGAGCTGTACCGCAAGGCCAGCCGGGTGAACGCGCACCCGTGGCTGGCCGACCTGGTGATCTGGCGCGCGCGCAACAGCGAGCGCATCCTGCGGCGCATGAGCGGCGTGCTCGAGGAAACCAGCAACCCCGGCAACCTGGTCAGCGCGCGCGGCATCGCCAAGTTGTTCCTGCCGATCCGCTGACGTGTTTCGAACCGAGCATCTGCCTTCGCGGCGACGGCTGCGCCTCGCCGGTCTTGACGGCGGCCGCCGCGGATCCGGTGTCGCCGGGCCGCCAGCGGGCCTTGCAGGCCGCGCCGGGCGAGGACGCCCGGCCGCTCGCCAGGCACAAGAGGTCCACAGGAGCTCTTGTGTCCGGGCTCGCCCCCCCTCGAAGGGGCGCGCGAAGCGCGTAGCCGACATACAGGAGGTGGGCCGATGTGCCAGTTGCTGGGCATGAACGCGAACACGCCGACCGACGTGATGTTCTCGTTCACCGGCCTGGCTACGCGCGCGGCCGAGCACAAGGACGGCTTCGGCATCGCCTTCTTCGAGGACAAGGGCCTGCGCCTGTTCATCGATCCGCACAGCGCGCTCGATTCGCCGGTGGCCGACATGGTGCGCCGCTACCCGATCAAGAGCCGCAACGTCATCGCCCACATCCGCAAGGCCACGCAGGGCCATGTGGCGCTGGAGAACTGCCACCCCTTCGTGCGCGAGCTGTGGGGCCGCTACTGGGTGTTCGCGCACAACGGCGACCTGAAGGACTTCGCGCCCCGGCTGCACGGCGCCTTCCGCCCGGTGGGCAGCACCGACAGCGAACGCGCCTTCTGCTGGCTGATGCAGGAGCTGGCCAAGTCGCATGCCGGCGTGCCCAGCGTCGACGAGCTCAGCCGCACGCTGCGCGACCTGCTGCCGCTGCTGCACGCGCGCGGCAGCTTCAACATGCTGCTGTCCAACGGCCAGGCGCTGTGGGCACATGCCGCGACGCATCTGCACTGGCTGCAGCGCCGGCACCCGTTCCGGACCGCAACGCTGGCCGACGAGGACTTGAGCGTGGACTTCGGCGCGCTGACCACGCCGCAGGACCGCGTCGCGGTGGTCGCCACCCAGCCCCTGACCACCGGCGAGGCCTGGCAGCCGATCGCGCCGGGCGAGCTGAAGGTCTTCGTCGAGGGCAGCGCGCTGCCTTGACGCCGGCCCGGCTCACGCCCCCCGTACACTGCGGCAGCCGAAGGCGTGCCCGACACGCCGAAGCGGCTGCGGGAAGGAGCGCACACCATGTCCGAAGACGTCGTCCTCTACGCGAAGACGGATCGCATCGCCACGATCACGCTCAACCGGCCGGACAAGTTCAACACGCTGCGCACCGAGGTGCTCGACACCCTGCGGCTGCACCTCGAGCAGGCGAACCGCGATCCGGAAGTGCGCATCGTCGTGCTCGAAGGCAACGGCGACGCGTTCTGCGCCGGCTTCGACTTCTCCGGCGGGCTCGAGCATTTCGACCGCGTCCGCGAGCAGGGCTACGACCCGGGCATGGACATGCACTGGGTGACCAACTCGTACACCAGCTACATCAGCACCTTCATGGGCCTGTGGCGGGGGCTGAAGCCGACGATCGCCAAGGTGCACGGCTACTGCGTCGGCGGCGGCTCGGAGCTCGCGCTGTGCGCCGACCTCGTCGTCGCGTCGGACTGCGCCCGCTTCGGCACGCCCTACGCCCGGGTGTGGGGCTGCCACCTCACCGGCATGTGGATCTACCGCCTCGGGCTCGCCAAGGCGAAGTACTACGCGCTGTCGGGCGAATGGATCAGCGGCAAGGATGCCGTGGCCGCCGGGCTGATCAACTTCTCCTGGCCGCTGGAAGAACTCGATTCGCGCACCGACGCGCTCGCCGCGAAGCTCGCGCAGATCCCGCTGACGCAGCTGTCGGCGATGAAGCTCATCGTCAACCAGGCCTACGACAACATGGGCCTGCAGGGCACGCAGACGCTCGGCCCGATCCTCGACGGCATCATGCGCAACACGCCCGAGGGCCGCGAGTTCGTGCACGTCGCACGCGAACAGGGCGTGCAGGGCGCGATCCGGCGCCGCGACGCACCCTTCGGCGACTACAGCCAGGCGAGCGTCGCCGAGCAGCCGCGCCGGCGCAGCAAGCTGAAGCGCTCCTGAGCGTCCCAGGGCCGGGCTGCGCCCAACCCGCCCCGATTGGGGCCAAGAAAGATTGGGGCCAAGGAAACTCAGGGCGGCCCCGGCGTTTCCTCGAGCGCGGCACGCGCGCGGCCCGCACGAGCGCTGCGGCCGGGACGCGCAGCGGGCCGCCACACAATAGCGCGGCAGTCGGCACGCGGTCGATGGCGGCTGCGCGTGCGCCGCCTGCGCCGCTTCGACCTCGGCTCGACACCGGTACCCCGCCATGCCCGACATCCCCGTCCCGCGCTTCGACCAGTTCTACCGCCACCCCGAGCTGACCCGGCTGCTGCAGGACTTCGCCGCCGCGCGCCCCGAGCTGGTGGCGCTGCGCTCGATCGGGCGCAGCCACGAGGGCCGCGACATCTGGCTCGTCGCCGTCACCAACACCCGCACCGGCGCCGACACCGACAAGCCGGGCTTCTGGACCGACGGCAACATCCACGCCGCCGAACTCACCGCCTCCACCGCCTGCCTGTACTGGCTGCACTTCCTGGTCACGCACCACGGCCAGGCCGGCGAGACCGGCCGCCAGGTGACCGAGCTGCTGGACACCCGCGTCGTCTACCTGTGCCCGCGCCTGAACCCCGACGGCGCCGAGCTGGCGCTGGCCGACCGGCCGCGCCACATCCGCTCCGGCACCCGGCCGTACCCCTTCGACGAGGAGCCGGTGGACGGCCTGACGGTGGAAGACGTCGACGGCGACGGCCGCGTGCTGCAGATGCGCATCGCCGATCCGCACGGCGGCTGGAAGCCGCACCCGCGCGAGCCGCGGTTGCTGGTGCCGCGCGAGCCCGGCGAAACCGGCGGCCGCTACTACCGCGTGATGCCCGAGGGCACGCTGCGCAACTACGACGGCCTGCAGATCCGCGTCAACCGCGACCGCGAAGGGCTCGACCTGAACCGCAACTTCCCCGCCTACTGGCGCCAGGAGTTCGAGCAGGCCGGCGCCGGCCCGTACCCGACCAGCGAGCCCGAGACGCGCGCGATGGTCGAGTTCTTCGCGAAGCATCCGAACATCGGCGCCGCCGTCAGCTTCCATACCCACAGCGGCGTGATCCTGCGGCCGATGGGCACGCAGAGCGACGACGACATGACGCCCGAGGACCTGTGGATCTACAAGCGCCTGAGCGACCTGGGCGCGAAGTTGACGGGCTACCCGGCGATCAGCATCTTCCACGACTTCAAGTACCACCCGAAGGAGATCGTCACCGGCACCCAGGACTGGGTGTACGAGCACCTCGGGGCGCTGTTCTGGACGGTGGAGCTGTGGGCGCCCAACCGCGAGGCCGGCATCACCGACTACGACTGGATCCACTGGTACCGCGACCACCCGCCCGAGGACGACCTGAAGCTGCTGCAGTGGAGCGACGGCGAATGCGCGGGGCGTGCGCACATCGACTGGTATGCGTTCCAGCACCCGCAGCTCGGCGCGGTCGAGCTCGGCGGCTGGGACAAGATGAACTACTGGCGCAACCCGCCGCCGCACCTGCGCGAGCGCGAGGTGCAGCGCTTTCCGGCCTGGCTGCTGCAGCTGGCGCTGGCGCTGCCCCGGCTCGAAGTGCTGCGCACCGAGGTGCGCGCGCTCGGCGAGGACTGCTGGCGCGTGCGCTTCGCGGTGGCCAACAGCGGGTACCTGCCGGCCTACGTCAGCCGGCGCGCGCTCGAGCGCAAGGTGGCGCGCGGCGTGGTCTTCGAGATCCGCCCCGGCGAAGGCGTCGGTCTGGCCAGCGGCGTCGAGCGCATCGTCGGAGCGCAGCTCGAGGGCCACGCACCCAAGACCTCGCTGCAGGCCTTCCTGCCCGACCCGGGCGTCACCGCCGACCGCGCAGTGGCCGAGTGGATCGTGCGCGGCCCGCGCGGCGCGCGCGTGTCCTTGAGCGCGGCGGCCGACCGTGCCGGCACGGTGCGCACCGAGATCACGCTCGACTGAGAAAGGCCGCCCGCGGCCGGCGGCCGCGGCCGGCCGCGCGCGTCAAGCGACGAGCAGCGGCTGGCCCCAGCGCAGCCACAGAACCATCAGGCCCCAGGCGGCCAGCGTGCCGAGCAGGTTGCGCCCGGCATTGTTCTGGCGGAACAGCGCCCAGTTCCAGTAGCCGACCTGGCGGCCCGGCACCGGCAACCCGGGCACGAAGCGCCGCACCTTGGCGCAGTAGTCCTCGTAGGGCTGGCCGAAGATCGGCCGCAGGTGCGCTTCTTCGCGCTCGACGCGCGCGTCCATGTACTTCCAGTACAGCAGCGCGTACACCAGCAGCAGCCACCACTGGCCGAGCAGCATCAGGAAGCCCAGCGGGATGAAGAAGCGCCCCAGGTACATCGGGTTGCGCACCATCGTGTAGGGCCCGCGGATCGTCAGCGTCGCGTTCTTGTCGAGCGACGCGAAGCACCACAGCTGGATGAATTCGCCGACCATCGACACCAGGAAGCCGGCGAGCAGCCAGTCGGCGCGCGCGAACAGCGCCATCACCAGCAGCGCGGCGACGAACAACGGCAGCCGCAGCCGCACCAGCCAGCGGCGCAGCCCTTCGTGCTGGAACAGGCCGTCGGAAGTGCTCTTCATGGGTGGATTGTCGGCGATGCCCGGCCGGCCGCGTGCGCCGCGACCGCAGGCCGGCCCAGGCTCAGGGCGCCGGCAGCAGCCGCGGCTGGCCGGCTTCGAGCCAGCCGCGCAGCTGCGCATAGACCTCGGGCCGGCTCAACAGCTCCAGATGGCCGATGCCGCGGCCGATCCACTGGTGCGACTTCGGGATCGGCAGCGTCCGGGCAGGGTCGCGGTGCCGGCCGAGCGCGCTGTCCACCGGCACCAGGCCGTCGCCCACCAGCGCGTCGGCCAGCGAGCGCCGCCGCCCGTTCAGCGTGGCCGCGGCGGCAAAGCACTTGACGCCGTGCGGCAGCGTGGCCTGCGGCAGCGGCGTGGCCCATACCGTGCCGTGGCGCAGATCCCGGATGCCGGCGCTGCGCTGCTTGCCGGCACGGGCCAGCGGCGCGGAGTAGGGGCTCAGGTCGAGCAGCAGATCGACCAGGTTGCCGCCGCGCTCCAGCGGCGCGCCCAGGTGCGGCGTGCCGAGGAAGACCAACTTGTGCAACTTCCCGAGCCAGGCCTGCCCCGCCTGCTCGGCGTGCAGGCAGGCGCTGCGCGCCACCAGCCCGCCCATGCTGTGGCCGACGATCGCCAGCTCGTCGAGCGCGACCGGCCAGTTCGCCACCAGCGTCTCCAGCAAGTCCGCGAACTGCCGGCCGTTCTCGTGGATGTGGCGCCCGCTGTTGTAGTGCAGATACAGCACGCTGCAGCCGAGCTCGCGGGCCAGCGCCGCGCCGTGGTCGTGGCCGTCGCGGCTCCACTGCAGGTCGCTCATGCACAGGCCGTGGACCAGCACCACCAGCCGCGGCGATGCGCCCGGGGCACCGGCGGCGGCCAGGCCGGGGGCCGGGTCGGCGGGGACTACCGGCTGCTGCCGCAGGCGCAGCGCCATGTCGATGGCCAGCGGGTTGCCGGTGCGCGCCAGATAGTCGCCGTGCACGCCGTTCACCGCCGCCACCATCGCCTCGTGCGCCGGCGAGCGCGTGCCGGGCGGGGCGAGGCGGCCCAGCGGCGCGAGCAGCGCATTGGCACCGATGCCGGCCAGCCGGATCCCGCCGTGCACCGTGCGGTAGACGAAGCCGGTGATGCCGCGCGCCGGCTGTGCGGGGCGCGCGCCCAGCGGGCCGGGGTGGCGCTGGATCGTGGTGTGCATGTCCTCGACGATCCGGCTGATGCCGGCGAGCGCGTCGAAGGCCATCAGGCCGGCGCCGCGCAGGTCGGCGAACTGGCTGCGGTTGAGGGGCGGCATGTGGGGGTTCCTTCGTCTGCGGGGGTCGGGCTCGGGTCGGTCAGGGTTCGCAGCCTCGACGCCTTCGGCCGGATTGTTGCGGATCGTGCGCGCCGCGCACCGGCGGCCCGGACTTTGGTGCGGCCGGCCTGCAGGCGCCGCGGAAGGCGCGGCGGATGGCGCCGCGGCGTGCGCGCCGGGTGCGGCCTCAATCGGCCTGCCGGCGCGCCCCTTCGGCCAGCCGCGCGCGCCAGTGCAGCGTCAGCGGCGACGCCGGCTTGGCCAGCAGCCGCTCGTTGAGCAGCGCGCGCCCGATCGCGCGGCCGCCGCCCTGCGCGGCGGCGGCCAGCGCGGTCTGGTCGATCAGGTCGCGCTGCGCGTGGCTGCCGCCGAAGCGCTGCGCGCTGCCGCGCACCGCATAGAGGGCCTCGGCCGCAGCCGCGTGCTCGCCGCGCGCGAAGGCGATCAGGCCGCGCATCAGCGGCAGGCCGGCTTCGCGTGCCATCGCATGGTTGCTGCGGCGCGCGTCGTCGGGGCACAGCGCGCGCTCGGCGCAGCGCGCGACCCAGGCCTCGGCGCGCGCCGGCTCGCCCGCGCCGAGCAGCGCCAGCACCGCGTGCACGTCGTTGAACGCGTACCAGCCGGCCTGCGCGTCGGTCAGCTCCCAGCCGGCGAGCAGTTCGGCGCAGCGGCTGCGCATGTCCAACCCCAGCAGGTGCAGCCGCCACAGCATCGCCGCCGCATCGACGCGCTGCAGCGTGATCTGCAATGCGTCGCCGGCCAGGCGGCGGTCGAGCAGGCGCAGCGCGCCTTCGGTGTCCATCGCTTCGAGCCGGAACAGCGCGCTGTGCCACCACAGGTGGCAGGCGAAGCCGTTGCCTTCGGCCCAGGCCGGCTGGTGCTGGCGCAGCCAGGCGCCGCCTTCCTCGAAGCGGCCCTGCATCTCCATCACGTGCGCGACCGCGTGCACCGCCCAGGGCACGCGCGGGTCGCGCTCGAGCGCGCGCCGGCCGGCTTCCTCGGCCTGCGGGTACAGGTTGTTCTCTTCCAGGCCGAAGGCGTGCAGGCTGAGCACGTTCGGGTACAGCGGGTCGGCCTCGTCCCAGTCGGGCAGCGCGCGCGCCGGCCGCAGCCGCAGGTTGGCGGCGTCGCCGCGGTAGAAGTCCCACAGCTGCGCCCACTGCAGCGCGAGCGCGTCGCGCGGGTAGTCGAGCAGCAGCTCGTCCCAGATGCGGCAGGCCGCCTGCCAGCGGCCTTCATGCAGCGCCTGCACCGCCTCGAGGTGCGCGCGCTCGCGCGCCGGCGCGCCGGCGCTGCGCGCCTGCGCCGAGCGCAGGTGGGCGCCGGCCGCGGCGAGCTGCGCGGGTTCGGTCAGGCTCAGCAGGAAGCCGGCGCGCATCACGTGCGGCAGCGCCCAGGCCGGGTCGTGGTGGCTGGCGGCGTCGAGGTCGGCCAGCGGCGTGTCGTAGAACGACATCATCCGCCACAGCGCGGTCTCGGCGGCGTCGCGCGCCGCGGCGCTGCGGGTGCCGCAGGGGTTGCCGCGCAGGTCGGCGCCGGTCATCACGCCGCCGGCGGCTGCGGCCAGGGCCGCTGCGCCGGGCGCAGCCGCTCGTACAGCGCGGCGGCCTGCAGCACTCCCAGGTCGTCGTGGCGCTGCCCGGTGATCTGCAGACCGATCGGCAGCCCGCCGGCGGTCCAGCCGCAGTTGATCGACGCCGACGGCTGCTCGCTCATGTTGAAGGGCAGCGTGAAGCCGATGTGCTCGAGCGGACGGCGCGGGTCGTTGGTCGGGCTCGGCCACTCGGCCGCGTACGACGGGATCGGGCAGGTCGGCGACAGCACGAAGTCGAAGCCGCGGCAGGCGGCGACCGCGGCTTCGCGCATCGCCGCCATCTGGCTGTAGCCGTGGAAGAGCTGCGCCGCGTCGATGCCGGCCGCGCCCTCGGCCCACGCCCGGATGAACGGCAGCACGCGCTCGCGCCGCCCGGGCGGCAGCGCCGCGATGTCGAGCCACGATCGCAGCCGCCAGAAGCGGTCCATGCCGTCGATCATCTCGCGCGTCATGAACGGCGCCATCGGCTCGACCCTGGCGCCGGCCGCCTCGAAGGCGCGCGCCGCGGCCTGCACCGCGGCGGCGACTTCCGGCTCGACCGCCAGGCCCCAGCCGGCGTCCATCTGCAGCCCGAAGCGCAGGCCTTGGGGCTCGCGCTGCAGCGCGTCCCAGTCGATGTCCTGGTACGGCAGGCTCGTGGTGTCGCGCCAGTCGGGGCGGCTGAGCACGCGCATCAGCAGCGCCGCGTCGCGCACGCTGCGCGTCATCGGCCCGGCCACGCGGCCGGCGTAGGGCGGCTTGATCGGGACGCGGCCCAGGCTGGGTTTCAGCCCGAACACGCCGCACCACCCGGCCGGCAGCCGGATCGAGCCGCCGATGTCGGTGCCCACGTGCAGCGGCCCGTAGCCGGCGGCCGCCGCGGCGCCGGCGCCGGCGCTCGATCCGCCCGGGTTCTTGCCCAGGTCCCAGGGGTTGCGCGTCAGCGGATGGAAGCTCGACAGCCCCGACGACAGCATGCCGTAGTCGGGCATCGTCGTCTTGGCCACCAGCACCGCGCCGGCCTCGCGCAGGCGCGCGGCGGGCGGCGCGTCCTCGGCCATCGGCACCAGCTCGGTCGCGGCGGTGCCCAGCGGCACCGGCACGCCCTGCGTCGCGATGTTCTCCTTCAGCGTCACCGGTACGCCGTCGAGCGCATCCAGCGGCTCGCCGCGGCGCCAGCGCGCCTCGGATGCGGCGGCCTGCCGCAGGGCGCCTTCGGGGTCGAAGGCGTAGGTCGCATGCAGCGCCGGCTCCCAGCACCCGATGTGCGCGATCACCGCGCGCGCCGCCTCGACCGGCGAAACCTCGCCGCTGCGGTACAGCGCCGACAGCTCGGCGGCGCTCAGCTCGTGCAGGTCTGCCATCCGCGTCCCGTCAGTTCCAGGAGATCGCCGCCACGTCGTTGGCGAAGATCGGCGAACTGGCCCACAGGCCCTTCAAGCCGCGCTTGCCGACCGCGACCTGCGCCGGGTTGAAGATGAAGACGTTGACGGCGTCCTCGGCCAGCTTCTTCTGCATCGCCGCCCAGTACTCGCTGCGCTCGCGCACGCTGCCGGCGGCCGCGTGCTTGGCCGCCAGGTCGCGGAAGGCCTTGCTGTCGTAGCCCCAGTAGTAGTCGGGGTTGGTGTACTGCATGTAGTCCAGCGGCTCGACGTGGTTGATGATCGTCAGGTCGAAGTTGCCCTTGAAGGTGCCGGCGAGCCACTGCGCCCACTCGACGTTCTCGATCTTCACGACGACGCCGACCTTGGCCAGCTGCGCGGCGATCACCTCGCCGCCCTTGCGCGCGTACTGCGGCGGCGGCAGCGTCAGCGTCAGGTTCAGCGGCGTCGGCACGCCGGCTTCCTTGAGCAGCGCGCGCGCCTTCTCCGGGTCGTAGGGGTAGACCTTGGTCAGATCGACGTAGCCGGCGTCGGTGGGCGCGAAGTGGCTGCCGATCGGCTTGCCCAGCCCGTCGAGCACGCCGTCGATGAAGGCCTTGCGGTCCACCGCATGCGCCAGCGCGCGGCGCACGCGCACGTCGTCGAGCGGCTTGCGCTTGTTGTTGATCGTCATGATGCCCTTGCCCGCGGTGTCGCCGAACTCCACCGTGAAGCGCTTGTCGGCCTGGAACTGCTTCGGGTTGGCGTTGAAGCGCGGGAAGCCGTCGACGTCGCCGGCCAGCAGCGCCGCCACCTGCGCCGCCGGGTCGTTGATGAAGCGGAAGGTGACCTTGTTGATCTTGATCGCGCCCGGGTTGCGGTAGCCGGGCCACTTGACCAGCGTGACCGCGCTGCCCTTCTGCCAGCTGTCGAAGGTGTAGGGGCCGGTGCCGACCGGCTTCGATGCGGTGGTCGCGGCGCTCTTGGGGCTGAGGATCACCGCGGTGTTCTCGCCCAGGCGGAAGGGCAGCGTCGCGTCGGCGTTGTTCAGCACCAGGATCACGGTCTCGGCGTCGGGCGTGGCGATGCTCGAGATGTTGTCGAACACCGCCTTCTTGGCCTTGTTGGTCGAGCCCTCGGCCTTGGCGCGCTCGAAGCTGAACTTCACCGCCGCCGCGTCGAAGGGCTCGCCGTCCTGGAACTTGATGCCCTTCTTCAGCTTGAAGCTGTAGGTCTTGCCGTCGGGGGTGACGCTCCAGCTGTCGGCCAGCAGCGGCGTGACCGTGCCGTCGACGTTGATCTTGGTCAGCCCCTCGAGGATGTTGTAGTGCACGATCTCGCCGATCGCCGCCGCCGGCGCGGTGGTCGGGTCCAGCCCCGGCGGCTCGAGCACCATGCCCAGCACCACCGTGTCCTTGCGTGCCTGGGCCGGCGCGTCGGCGGGCAGGCCCAGCCCGGCCAGCGCCAGCGTGGCGCCCAGCAGCGTGGCGAGCGTGCGTCGTTGCAACTTCATCGGAAGACTCCTTCGAGGATCGCGGGCAAGGGGATTTGCACTGCAGGCGGGTTCAGCGATTGTGCGCGACAGCCGGCACTGCGCCGGGCTCGGCGCCGAGCGCGGCCACCATCGGCGCCCGATGGCACGCGGCGAGGTGGCCCGTTGCGGGCTGCGCCCCCGGCGCTGCCGGCCGCGCAGGCTCCAGCGCCGACAGCGTCGGCCGCTCGGCGATGCAGCGCGGCTCCACCCAGGCGCAGCGCGGCGCGAACGCGCATCCCTGCGACAGCGCGCGTGCCGCGTCGGCGGCCGGCAGCGGCTCGGGCACGCGCCGCGCGCGCCGGCCGCCGCCCAGCCGCGGCACCGCGTCCATCAGCGCGCGCGTGTACGGATGCGCGGCCTGGCGGAACAGCGCCGCCGGCGCGCCCTGCTCGACCACGCGGCCCCGGTACAGCACGATCACTTCGTCGCACACCAGGTCGACCACCGCCAGGTCGTGGCTGATGAACAGCAGCGCCAGCCCGAGGCGCTGCTGCAGCTCCTGCATCAGGTTGAGCACCTGCGCCTGCACCGACACGTCGAGCGCGCTCACCGGCTCGTCGGCGACGATCAGCTTCGGCCGCGTGATCAGCGCGCGCGCGATCGCGATGCGCTGGCGCTGGCCGCCGCTGAACTCGTGCGGATAGCGCGCGAGCGCTGCCGTGCCCAGGCCCACTGCGTCCAGCACTTCAGCGGCGCGCGCGCGCTGCTCGGCGGCGCTCGCGCCGTGCAGCACGCGCAGCGGCTCGCTGACCGTGTGCAGCACGCTGCGGCGCGGGTCGAGCGAGCCGTACGGATCCTGGAACACCATCTGCAGCTGCGCGCGTGCGCGCCGCAGCGCGGCCGGCGCCAGTGCGTGCAAGGCCTCGCCGTCGAGCAGCACGCGCCCGGCGCTCGGCGCTTCCAGCGCCATCACCAGCCGCGCCAGCGTCGATTTGCCCGAGCCCGATTCGCCGACCACGCCCAGGCTGCGGCCCGCCGCCAGCGTGAAATCGACCCCTTGCAGCGCATGCACCAGCGGCCCCGGCTCGAGCAGCCGCTCGCGCGGCAGCCGGTAGTGCTTGGCCAGGCCCTCGACGGCCAGCAGCGGCGCTGGGTTCACTGGAGTCCCTTCGCGGGCTGCGCCCTGCGGCATTCGCCCTTGGGGCGGCCCGGCGGGCTCACTGGGGTACCTCCGGGCTGCGCCCTGCGGTATTCGCCCTTGGGGCGGCCCTGCGGGCTCATGCCGGCGGCGGCTCGGCCAGCGTCACGTCCAGCCGCAGGCAGCGCGCGTCGTGCCCCGGCGCGACCGGCGCCGGCGGCGGCAGCGCGCGCCGGCAGGCGTCGATCACGTAGGCGCAGCGGTCGGCGAAGGGGCAGCCGGGCGGCAGGTCGGCCAGATCGGGCACGCGCCCGGGAATCGTGGCCAGCCGCGTGCCGCGCGCCAGCCCCAGCCGCGGCCGCGCGGCGAACAACCCGCGCGTGTAGGGGTGCGCGAGCGTGCCGAACACCGCATCAGTGGGGCCGCTCTCGACCACGGTGCCGCCGTACATCACCAGCACGCGCTGCACCGTCTCGGCCATCACGCCCAGGTCGTGGCTGATCAGCAGCAGCCCCATGCCGTCCTCGGCCACCAGCTCGGCGATCAGGTCGAGCACTTCGCGCTGGATCGTCACGTCGAGCGCGGTGGTGGGCTCGTCGGCGATCAGCAGGTCGGGGCCGCAGGCCAGCGCGATCGCGATCACCACGCGCTGGCGCTGGCCCCCCGACATCTGGTGCGGCCAGGCGTCGAGCCGCTTTCTCGCATCGGGCAGCTGCACGCGCTCGAGCAGCCGCAGCGCCTCGGCGCGCGCCGCCGCCGCCGTCAGGCCCTGGTGCAGCCGCAGCGGCTCGGCGATCTGCCGGCCGATGGTGTGCAGCGGGTTCAGCGCCGTCATCGGCTCCTGGAAGATCATGCCGATGCGCGCGCCGCGCAGGTCGCACAGCGCGTCTTCGCCCAGCGCGGTCAGCTCGCGGCCGTCGAAGCGGATCGACCCGGTCACGCGCGCGCCGTCGGGCAGCAGGCCCATCAGCGCCAGCGCCGTGAGGCTCTTGCCGCAGCCCGATTCGCCGATCAGCCCGACGGTGTCGCCGCGCTGCATCGCGAAGCTCACCTGCCGCAGCGCGTGCGCCGGCCCGCGCGCCGTGTTCAGCGTGACGTGCAGGTCGGCGACTTCGAGCAGGGCAGCCAAGGCGGGAGCGTGCGGCGGACGGCGTGGCGGGCGCGGACGGTGGCGAGCGGTGGCGAGCGGTGGCGAACGATAACCGCTGGTGCAGCGTCGCCCGGCCGCATCCGCCGCCCGCCGCCTGCCGACAGCCGGACGCGCCCCGCGTGGAGCGCCCCGGCGCGGGGCGGGCGGCGCCTACACTGGCGCGATGTCGACGCCTGCGTTGCCGAGGCGGATCCGGATCGTCGCGACATGCCTTGGGGCCGTCGCGGCATGCGCCGAAGCGGGCAGTCCGGTTGTGCCGCAGCCGGCTCCGAGCGGGTTCGTCGATCAATTCGAGAAGAACGGCGGCGTATTCCCCGGCTACCGCCGCAACCACGCGAAGGGCGTGTGCGTTGTCGGTCACTTCGACAGCAGCGGCGCGGCCGCGCCCTACTCGGCGGCACAGGTTTTCATGCCCGGCAGGCGTAGCCCGGTGGTCGGCCGATTCTCGATTCCCGGCACCAACCCCTACGCCTGGGACGACAGCACGCCGATCCGTGGGATGGCGCTGCAATTCACGCAGGCCGACGGGCGGCAATGGCGCACGGCCATGAACGCGGTTGCCGCGTTTCCAGTCGCCACGCCGCTGGCCAACTACGAATTCATGCAGGCGCAGCAGCCCGATCCGGCCACGGGCGACCCCGACCCGAAGAGGCTGGCCGCCTTCCTCGCCGGCCACCCGACGGCCGATGCCTTCCGTCTGTGGAACGAAGGAGCCCGGCCGTCGGCCAGCTATGCCGTCGAGCGCTACAACAGCCTGGACTCATTCGTGCTCGTCGACGCCCGCGGTGGCCGGCATCCGGTGCGCTGGCGCATGGTGCCGACGGCGGGCGCCGACGCGCGCCCGGTGCCCGCGGGCGACCCGGATTTCCTGGCCGCCGACTTGCGTTCCCGCCTGTCGCACGGGCCGTTGCGCTGGCACCTGGAGATCGTGTTTCCGGAGCCTGACGATGCCATCGACAACGCCGCCCGGGCCTGGCCGCAGGATCGGCGCCACATCGACGCCGGCACGCTGGTGATTCGGTCGAGCCGGCCGCACGGTACCTGCGACGCGATCAATTTCGATCCGCTCGTGCTGCCTGCCGGCATCGAGCCCTCGGACGATCCGCTGTTGCGCCTGCGCTCGGCGGTCTATGCGCAGTCACACCAGCTGCGCGGCTGCGAACGGCGGGCACGCCGGCCTTGCAGCCACCGGGCTCCGATACCGTACGCGAAGCCGTGATCGCAGCCATGCCGCAGGCCGCCGCAGTCAGGCCGCGTGTCCGAACCTTGCTGGCCGCGGATCGGGCAGGCGGCACGTGGCTCTCGGGTAGACGCCGGGCCGCCCCGAGTCGACTCGCGCTCCTCGGGCAGCGGCGGCCCTTTGCCGCCGCCCGAGGGCGTTCACCACTTGTAGCCGCCGGCCGCCTTCTGTGCCGGCGTGGCCTCGAGCGCGGCGGCCGCCTTCGCGGCCTCCTGTTGCGCGCCACCGAGCGAAGCCGATTGCAGTCCGCTCTGGGCAGCGGCCAGTGCTGCCTTCAGTTTCCCTTGCAGCGCCGGATCGGAGGCCGAATCCTCGATCGCGCCGTTGCCCTGACCCTTGCAGGGGTTGCCCGCCGCCGCATCGAAGCCGGCGCCGCTCGAACCGACCAGGCAGTTGACGACATGATGCAGATGCATCTGCACCATGTCGAGGCTCGTGGAGCCTTGCGCCAGCAGCGCGTGCTTGTGGGCAGTGCTGATTTCGTCCTTGACGGATGGCGCCTGGGCCATTGCCCCGAAGGCCAGCCAACTCAGCAGCAGCGGCAGCAAGACCAGCAACTTCCTCATCACGCCTCCCCCCATGGAGATACCGGATCTCCTGCGCTTCAATCTACGCCTATCGGCACCGTGCGACAGAAACCTTCAGGCGACAGGGGAAATGCTCAAGCGGCCCGTCGAGCGGGCGGCTGCCGCGGTGGCTTTCGGGCGGGTGGTTGCCGATGGCGCGCAGCTGCACCATCATGTTTCACGACATGCCCGGGTTGCGCCGGTCGACCGAGGGCCAAACGCCCACAGGACGGAGAGTATCGATGCACCAATCCGCTCCTCACGAACACCCGCACCAGGACTACACCGCCGCAGACGACGCGCTGTTTTCCAAGGTCAGCTGGCGCCTGCTGCCTTTCTTGATCATCTGCTACGTCATCGCCTTCCTCGACCGCATCAACATCGGTTATGCGAAGCTGCAGATGCAGCAGACGCTGCCGTTCAGCGAAGCGGCCTACGCGTTCGGCGCCGGCGTGTTCTTCTTCGGCTACTTCCTGTTCGAGGTGCCGAGCAACCTGATCCTCGAGAGGATCGGTGCGCGCAAGACGCTGCTGCGCATCATGTTCTGCTGGGGCATCGTCGCGTCGGCGATGATGTTCGTGCAGACGACGACGCAGTTCTACATCCTGCGCTTCCTGCTCGGCGCCTTCGAGGCCGGCTTCTTCCCGGGCATCATCCTGTACCTGACCTACTGGTACCCGTCGGCGCGGCGCGCCAAGGCGATCGCCACCTTCATGACCGGCGCGACGATCGCCTCGTTGATCGCCGGGCCGATGTCGGGCGCCATCCTGAAATACATGGACGGCTGGCTCGGCCACCACGGCTGGCAATGGCTGTTCGTGCTCCAGGGTCTGCCGGCATCCTTGCTGGGCATCATGGCCTTCTACTACCTGCAGGACAAGCCGGAGCAGGCGAAGTGGCTGACGCCGGCCGAGAAGGCGGCTCTGCGCAACCACATCGACAACGACGCGCATGTCGTCGCTTCCGCATCGCACGCATCGCTCTTTTCGCTCATCAGGGACCCGAAGGTCTACTCGCTGTCGATCGCCTACTTCCTGATGCTCGGCGCCACTTACGTGCTGGTGTTCTGGAAGCCGACGCTGATCAAGAGTTGGGGCATCGCCGACCTGTTCACGATCGGCCTGCTGGCGATGATCCCGTCGGTGTTCGGCATCATCGGCATGGTGCTGATCGGCCGCAGCTCCGACAAGCGCATGGAGCGGCGCTGGCATTTCTTCGCTTGCGCGATCCTCGTGGCGCTGGCGGCCTTCGTCATAGCGGTCACGCAGGGCAACCTGGTCGTCTCCTTGACGGCTCTGTCGGTGTGGGCGGTCGGCCAATCGTCGGCCACGCCGCTGTTCTTTGCGGCGTGCAGCGAATACCTGCCGAAGAAGACCGCGGCCGGCGGCATCGCGCTGATCAGCAGCCTGGGCAATCTCGGGCCCGCGGTGATGCCGTCGGTCACTGCCTGGCTGAACACGGCAACTGGATCGACGGTCGCCAGCCTGTACCTGCTGATGGGGTTGTGGCTGGCTTCCGCGGCGATCCTGCTGTTCGTGCTTCGCGAGGCCGACAACAGCGAGACGCGGCTCGCGGCCGCCTGAGGCGGCGCAGGCGCTCGTCAGCCATGAGCAGGCGTGCAGGCTCGACGCGCCGGCGGGCTCGCGCCTGCCGCCGCCGATGAGGCCCGTCGGCCTCGCCGCACGCCATCGGCCAGGCCGCCCTGACGACCTCGCGGCCGGCAGGTCGGGACGGGCGGTTGCCGGCGCCCATCATCGGGCCTACGATGCACCGCAGTCCGGCCGCGATCCGCAGCCGCAGCCGCCACCCGACCATGAGTGCACGCCGCCTTCAACCCGCCGAGCTGGCCCCCCGCTGCGATCCGGCGTCGATCGAGCCGGTGCTCGCCGCCCTCGGCGCCGATGCCGAAGCTGTCGAGATCGTCGGCCAGGAGCGCGCGCGCCGCGCGATCGAGTTCGGCATCGCGATGCGGCGCGACGGCCACCACCTGTTCGTGATGGGCGGGCCGGGCACCGGCAAGCGCAGCCTGGTGCGCCGCGCGATCGCCGCGCAATCGGCGCTCGACCCGCGCGCGCCGCGCCAGGACTGGGTGTACGTGCACAACTTCGATGCGGCGCACCGGCCGATCGCGCTGGCGCTGCCGGCCGGCCGCGGCGCGCAGCTGCGCACCGACGCCGCCGCGTTCGTCGACGAGCTGCGCGCGACCATCCCCGCCGCCTTCGAGTCGGAGGAATACGCGGCCGAGCTCGAGCGGCTGAACACCGACGCCAAGGAGCGCGCCGAGCGCGGGCTGCTCGAGATCAACCAGGACGCGCAGGCGCAAGGGCTGGTGATGCTGCGCACGCCGGTGGGCTTCACCTTCGCGCCGCGCAAGGGCGACGAAGTGATGTCGCCGCAGGACTACGAGGCGCTGCCGCCCGACGAGCGCGAGCGCCTGGAGAAGGCGGTCGGCGAGCTGCAGGAGCGGCTGGTGCGCGCGCTGCGCGACACGATGCGGCTGCGCAAGGAGCACGCGCAGCGGCTGCGCGCGCTCAACCGCTCGACCACGCAGCTGGCCGTCGACCACGCCGCCGAGGAGATCCGCGCGCGCTATGCCGACCTGCCGCCGGTGGCCGCCTGGCTCGAGGCGCTGCACCGCGCGGTGGTCGACAAGGCCGACGCGTTCCGCGCGCGCGACGATGCCGATGCCGGCGCCGGCGCCGGCGCCGCGCAGGCGGCCGAGCTGGCGCGCTTCGAGGTCAACCTGCTGGTCGATGCCGGCAACCGCGACGGCAGCCCGGTGATCGATGCCGACCTGCCGAACCTGCAGAACCTGGTCGGCCGCATCGACCACATCGCCAACTTCGGCATGCTGGTGACCGACTTCCGCCAGATCAAGCCCGGCCACCTGCATCGCGCCAACGGCGGCGTGCTGCTGATCGACGCGCTCAAGCTGCTGACCCAGCCCTATGCGTGGGCCACGCTCAAGCGCGCGCTGCTGTGCCGCGAGATCCGCATCGAGTCGATGGGCGAGATGATCGGCATGATCTCCACCGTCCAGCTCGAGCCGCAGCCGATCCCGCTCGACGTGAAGGTGGTGCTGTTCGGCGACCGCGCGCTGTGCCGGCTGCTGCAGACGGCCGACATCGAGTTCGACCAGCTGTTCCGCGTGGTTGCCGACCTCGACGACGACCTGCCGCGCGCCGGCGCGGTGCCGGTGCAGCTGGCGCGCGCGCTCGCGCTGCAGATGCGCGCCAAGGGGCTGCTGCCGCCCGATGCGGGCGCGCTCGCGCGGCTGATCGACCACGCGGCGCGGCGCAGCGGCGACGCGACGAAGCTCACGGCCAACGTGCGCACGCTGCTCGACGTGGCGCTCGAAGCCGACCACCTGGCGCGCGGCGCGCAGCGCGAGCGGCTGGCGGCGGCCGACATCGGCGCGGCAGTGGCCGCGCGGCGCGACCGTGCGGCGCGCGCCGACGAGCGGCTGCGCGAGGCGATGCTGCGCGACATCCTCGCGATCCCCACCGCCGGCACCCAGGTCGGCCAGATCAACGGGCTGGCCGCCTACGAGGCCGGCGGCGAGACCTTCGGCGCGCCGTCGCGCATCACCGCGACCACGCGCCTGGGCGAAGGGCAGGTGGTCGACATCCAGCGCGAGACGCGCATGGGCGGGCCGGTGCACGCCAAGGGGGTGCTGATCCTCACGTCGTTCCTCGCGTCGCGCTACTCGCGCCTGCGGCCGCACGCGATCGCCGCCAGCCTGGTGTTCGAGCAGACCTACGGCATGGTCGAAGGCGACAGCGCGTCGCTGGCCGAGCTGGTGGCGCTGCTGAGCTCGATCGGCGAGGTGCCGATCCGCCAGTCGCTGGCGATGACGGGTTCGGTCGACCAGTTCGGCAACGTGCAGGCGGTGGGCGCGGTCAACGAGAAGCTAGAGGGCTTCTTCGACCTGTGCGCGGCGCGCGGCCTCGACGGCAGCCACGGCGCGGTGATCCCGGCGAGCACGGCGGCGATGCTGATGCTGCGCGCCGACGTGGTCGACGCGGTGGCCGCCGGGCGCTTCACGATCCACGCGGTCCAGACCGTCGACGACGCGCTCGAGGTGCTGACCGGGCTGCCTGCCGGCGACGCCGGCACGCCCGACGATGCCACCGTCAACGGCCGCGTCGCCAAGCGGCTGCACGAGTTCTCGCGCCTCGAGCGCGGCGAGCCGCGCTTCGTGCGGCGCAAGCTGCCGCAGCGCGGCGCCCGCGGCGCGCGCCCGCCGCAGCGGGGCGGCCGGTGAACGCGCGCGCCGCCGCGGCCGCCGCGAAGCTGGTCGCGCTGCTCGACGATGCCGCCGCGGCGGCGGCACTGCTCGAATGGTCGTCGGCGCTGGCGCGTTCGCTCGAGCGCGAGCTGGCGCTGGTGTACGTGGAGAGCACGCATTCGCTGCTCGCGGCGGCGCTGCCGTTCACGCGCGTGCTCGCGCCGCGCGGCGGCGACTGGCTGCCGTTGTCGGCGGGCGATGTCGAGCAGGGTTTTCGCGCGCATGTGGCACGGCTGCGCCAGATGGCCGAACGCGTCGCGCTGCGCGACGCGCTGCACTGGTCGCTGCGCACCGTGCGCGGCAGCCTGCCGCAGGCGGCGATCGAACTCGGCCCCGAGGCCGACCTGATGCTGCTCGCGCCGCCGCCGGCGCCGGGGGCGCTGCCGCGCGCCGCGGCGGCGCGCTGCCCGCGGCTCGTGGTGGTCAGCGGCGAGGCGGGCCCCGACGCCGGCCTGCTGGCGCTCGCGACCCGGCTCGCGCAGGCGCTCGAGGGCACGGTCGAAGTGGCGCGCACGGTGCCCGGGCGGCCGCTGTTCGAGCAGCCCGGGCTGATCGCGTCGCTGCGGCGCTGCGACCTGCTGATGCTGGCGCGATCGGCGCTCGACGCCGCGACGTTGGCGCGGCTGCGCTGCCCGGTGCTGCTGGTCGGCTGAGCGCCCCCAGGGCCGGGCTGCGCCCAGCCCGCCCGCCGTGGGGGTCAAGGAAACTCGGGGCGGCTCGGCGTTTCCTCGCGCGCCCCCAGGGCCGGGCTGTGCCCGACCCGCCCCCAGGGCCGGGCTGTGCCCGACCCGCCCCCCGCGGGGGTCGAGGAAACTTGGGGCGGCCCGGCGTTTCCTCGAGAGCGCGTGCCGCCGCGAGCCGCGCGCGAGAATCGCGGCCCATGAACGCCGCCGCGATGATGGTGCTGTCGACGCTGCTGTTCGCGACGATGGCCGTGTGCGTCAAGCTGGCCGCGGCGAGCTACGGCACCGGCACGATCGTGTTCTACCGCGGGCTCGTCGGCGCGGTGGCGATCGCGCTGCTGGTCCGCGCCCGCGGCGGCACGCTGCGCACGCCGGTGCCGCGCATGCACCTCGGGCGCAGCGCGGCGGGCGTGTCCGCCGTGGGCCTGTGGTTCTACGCGCTCGGCGGCCTGCCGCTGGCCACCGCGACGGCGCTCAACTACATGTCGTCGGTGTGGATGGCGGTCTTCCTGATCGGCGGCGCGGCCGTGCTGGGCACGCGCCGCGTCGAAGGCCTGCTGCTGGCGGTGGTGCTGCTGGGCTTCGCCGGCGTGGCACTGGTGCTGCAGCCCTCGCTGGACGGCGCGAGCCGATGGGCTGCCGCGGCGGGCCTGCTGGCCGGCATGATGGCGGCGCTGGCGTACCTGCAGCTGGCCGCGCTCGGCCGCGTGGGCGAGCCCGAGGAGCGCACCGTCTTCTACTTCAACGTCGGCAACATGGTGCTCGGCGGACTGCTGAACCTGTGGGAAGCCCCGGCGCGGCACAACCTGCGCGGGCTGCTGCTGCTGCTGGCCATCGGCATGCTCGCGGTCGCGGCGCAGGTGCTGCTGACGCGCGCCTACACCGTCGGGCGGGCGCTGGTCAACGCCACGCTGAACTACCTGGGCATCCTGTTCGCGTTCGTCTACGGCGTGCTGCTGTTCGGCGAACGCGTGACGGGGCCGGCCGTGGCCGGCGTGCTGATGATCGTCGCCGCCGGCCTGATCAGCACCCGCGTGCAGGTGCGCGCGCGCCAACCCGAGGCGGCGCCGGGCCGTCCGGCGGGCGAGAGCTGAGCGGCTGAGCGGCGGCGGCCGACAGCCGCCTCGGCGGCACGATGGCGCCAGGCCGGCGCTCCGGCGCCCCGCCGGGTCATGCATCGCGACGCCCTTGCGGGCCCTTGGCCGCAGCGCGATCGCCGGCCGGGCCAGCCGATGCAAGAATGGACGCAGCGCAGCCGCAGCGGCTGCGCCGCCGAGCCGACCACCCCCCGGGCCCGCAACCGTGAACCCCAGCGCCGATTTCTTCGACCCCGCCCGCCATGGCTTCGCGCGCGTGGCCGTCGCGGTGCCGCGCTGCCGCGTCGCCGATCCGGCGTTCAACGCGGCGCAGACGATCGCGCTGCTCGACGAGGCGGCGGCGCAGGGCGCGGCGGTCGTCGCCTTTCCCGAACTCGGGCTGTCGGCCTACACCTGCGACGACCTGTTCCACCAGCGCGCGCTGCAGGACGGCTGCCTCGACGCGCTCGCGCAGGTGGCCGCATCGACCCGCCAGCACGCCGCCGCGGCGGTGGTCGGCCTGCCGCTGCGCGTGGACCATTCGCTCTTCAACTGCGCGGCGGTGGTGCAGGGCGGGCGCGTGCTCGGCGTGGTGCCCAAGACCTACCTGCCGAACTACGGCGAGTTCTACGAGGCGCGCCAGTTCCAGCCGGCCGACCACGCGCAGTCGGGCTGCGTGCGGCTGCTCGGCGCCGAGGTGCCCTTCGGCGCGCTGCTGTTCGAGGCCGACAACCGGCCGGGCCTCGTGTTCCACGTCGAGATCTGCGAAGACCTGTGGGTGCCGATCCCGCCGTCGTCGCATGCGGCGCTGGCCGGTGCGACGCTGCTCGTCAACCTGTCGGCGTCGAACGCCACGGTCGGCAAGGCCGACTACCGGCGCGCGCTGGCGGCGTCGCAGTCGGCGCGCTGCCTGGCGGCCTACCTGTATTCGTCGGCGGGCCAGGGCGAATCGACCACCGACCTGGCCTGGGACGGCCACGCGCTGATCTGCGAGTACGGCCAGCCGCTGGCCGAGTCGCAGCGCTTCCGCGCCGACTCGCACTGGATCGCCGCCGACGTCGACCTCGACCGGCTGGCGCACGAGCGCCTGCGGCAGACGAGCTTCGGCCAGTCGGCGGCGCGCCATGCCGACCGGCTCGCCGGCTTTCGCCGCGTGGCCTTCGCCGCCCCGGCAAGCGCGCCCGGGCCGCTGCGCCGCCGCGTCGAGCGCTACCCGTACGTGCCGGCCGAGCGCTCCAGCCGCGAAGCGCGCTGCCGCGAGGTCTACGACATCCAGGTGCAGGGCCTGACCCAGCGGCTGGCCGCCAGCGGCATCGCCAGGCTGGTGATCGGCGTGTCGGGCGGGCTCGACTCGACCCATGCGCTGCTGGTCTGCGCGGCGGCCGCCGACCGGCTCGGCCTGCCGCGCAGCGCGATCGTCGGCGTGACCATGCCCGGCTTCGCAACCGGCGCGCGCACCCTCGACCAGGCGCTGCGGCTGATGCGCGCGGTGGGCTGCGACGCGCGCACGATCGACATCCGGCCGAGCTGCACGCAGATGCTGCGCGACATCGGCCACCCGGCGGCCGAAGGCGGCGCGCACTACGACGTCACCTACGAGAACGTGCAGGCCGGCGAGCGCACCAGCCACCTGTTCCGGCTGGCCAACCTCGAGGGCGGCATCGTCGTCGGCACCGGCGACCTGAGCGAGCTGGCGCTCGGCTGGTGCACCTACGGCGTGGGCGACCACATGTCGCACTACAACGTGAACGCCAGCGTGCCCAAGACGCTGATCCAGCACCTGGTGCGCTGGGTCGCCGAAGGCGGCAGCATGGGGGCCGAAGGCTCGCAGGTGCTGCTCGACATCCTGGGCACCGAGATCAGCCCGGAACTGGTGCCCGGCGGCAGCGGCGGCCCGCCGGCGCAGAGCACCGAGGCGGCGATCGGCCCCTACGCGCTGCACGACTTCTTCCTGTACCACGTGCTGCGCTACGGATTCGCGCCCGACAAGATCGCGTACCTCGCGCATCACGCCTGGCACGACGCCGCGGCCGGCGCCTGGCCCGAGGGCGAACAGGTGGCGCGCCCGGCGTACGCGCTGGCCGAGATCAAGCAGCACCTGCGCACTTTCGTGCGGCGCTACTTCCAGACCAGCCAGTTCAAGCGCTCGTGCGCGCCCAACGCGCCGAAGGTCGGCTCGGGCGGCTCGTTGTCGCCGCGCGGCGACTGGCGCGCGCCCAGCGATTCCGAAGCCGCCGTCTGGTTGGCGGCACTCGATCACATTCCGCAGACTCCCGCCTGGCGCCATGGTGACACGCAGCGCATCGGAATTGACTAGCATACGATCCCGAGAAAGGGGAATCACCATGCGCCCACGCGACATCCTCTCGGCCAACCTGCGCACCTTGATGGCAGCGCGGCCCGACCTGAACACGCTGCCCAAGCTCACCGCGCGCTCGGGCGTCAGCAACGGGACGCTCGACCGCATCCGCCGCGCCGCGGTGTCCACCCGGGTGGACGAGCTCGAGAAGCTCGCGCGCGCCTTCGGCATCGAGCCCTGCGAGCTGCTGCGGCCGCCGGGCCGCTCGGGCCCGTCGCCGCTGGGGATGCAGCTGGCATCCCACCTCGACCGCAGCGCCAAGGATCCCGCCACTCACATGGCCGCCTACGCCGCCGCGCTTGCGGTGATCGATGCGATGGGTGCCAAGCGCACGGCGCGTCCGGCGCGCGCGCCGGCCGTGCCCGCAGCCCGCGGCGTGCGGGCCAAGGCCAAGGCCGACGCCTGACAAGCGCCCGGGGGCTCCCGGGCGCAGCCGGCCCCGCTGCGCGGGTGTGGCGTCAGCCGGCCCGGCAGGGCCGGTGTGCCGTCAGCCGGCTTGGCTCACGTCGGTGCCGTCAGCCGGCGCCGAGCTCGAGCCCGAGCCCGAGCCTGCGCAGCAACGGCGCCCAGCGCGCCGGCATCGCCGCCTCGTCGTAGGGCAGCGTTGCATCGACCGGCTCGCACAGCGCCAGCTCGCCGGCGCTCAGCGGCTCGGCCGCCGCCTGCAACAGCGCCAGCTCGGCCACGCCGGCATCCGATGCATCGTCGGCGCGCGCGGCGCGCGCCTGCACGCGCTCGCGCAGCAGCTCCGCAGGCGCGCGGAAGTCGAGGATCAGCGGCCGCGCACCGAGCGACTCCGCGAGTGTGAGCACGCGCTCGCGTACGGCGCGGCGGCTGAAGGTCGCGTCCAGGATCACCGGCCAGCCGGCGCGCAGCGCCAGCGCCGCGCCGTCGCACAGCCGGTCGTTCGTGGCGGCGTTGGCCGCGTCGCCGTACAGCCGATCGCGCAGGCCCGGGTCGGCACGATCCAGCGGCGCCAGCCCGAACAGGCGCTTGCGCTCCACGTCGGCGCGCAGCCGCACCGCGCCCATCAGCTCCAGCAGGCTGCGCGTCAGCAGCGTCTTGCCGCTGCCGGGCAGGCCGTGGGTGAGCAGCAGCAGCTTCGGGCCGGGGCGGCTCTCGGCCAGCGCGGCGTCGAGATAGCGGCCGGCGAGCGCGGCGGCAGCGGCCGCGGCGTCGCTGCCGCCGAGCTGGGACGCGCGCAGCGCCGCGACCTTGGCGCGCACCAGCGCGCGGTGCACCGCGTACCAGCGCAGCACGCGCAGGCCGTCGTAGTCGCCGCAGCCCGCCAGGTAGGCATCGACGAAGCGGTGCGCGAGCCGCGCCAGCCGGTGCGCGCGCAGGTCCATCGCCAGGAAGGCGACATCGCTCATCACGTCGGTGAAGCGCAGCGCGCGGTCGAACTCGAGCGCGTCGAACAGCCGCGTGCGGCCCTCGACCTCGGTGACGTTGCCCAGGTGCAGGTCGCCGTGGCATTCGCGCACGTGCCCGCCGCGCAGCCGTTCGGCGAACACGGGCTCGAGCGCGGCGAAGGCGCCCGCCTCCCACGCACGCAGCACCTGCAGCAGGCGGCGTTGCGCAGCGCCGCTGCACAGCCGGTCGAGCAGCTCCAGGCTGTCGAGCAGCAGCGCGCGGATCGCGGCCGGCTGCCCGGCCGGGTCGTCGGCGGCGGCGACCGCGGCGCCTCGGTGCAGCGCGACCAGTTCGCCGGCGAGCGCATCGACCATTTCCGGCCGCAGCGCGCCGCGCGCGGCGAGGCGGTCCCACAGCCCGTCGTTGTCGAAGGCACGCATGCGCAGCACCCACTCCAGCACCGGCCCGCTGCCGCCCAGATCGGGCGCAGCCGGGTCGCCGGTGAGCGGCTGCACGTCCAGGTACAGCTCGGGCGCGCTGCGCCGGTTCAGCCGCAGCTCCTCGCTGCAGAAGCGGCGGCGGCGCTCGAGCGTGCGGAAGTCGAGAAAACCGAGGTCGAGCGCCTTTTTCAGTTTGTAGGCCATGCCGCCGGCGATCAGCAGCACCGATGCGTGGGTCTCGATGCGCCGCACCGGCCCGGCCGCGGCCGCCAGCCGCTGCTGCCAGGCGTCGATCAGCGCCGCCTGGCGCGCGGCCTCGCCGGCGCTCACTCGCTCAGGTGCGGCTTGGACTGGCCCTCGGCGAGCTGGCCGCTGTCGGGGTCGATCCAGTCGGACACGCCGAGCTCGCTCTCGGCCTCGGCCAGCGTCTCGCCCGGCACCCAGCCGCTGGCATCGCCCGAATCCATGTCGGCCAGCGCCTCGGCCACGGTGTCGAAGGGGCCGACTTCCTGGCGGCCGTCGATCGACAGCCAGTAGTAGCCGTCGGGCCGCGACAGCACGCGCAGCGCGGCGTCGTCGGCGGCGGCGCGGCCGAGTTCGTCGGCCGTGGGCTCGTCCGGCAGCGGCGTGCCGGCAGCGGGTGCAGGGGCAGCGGGGGCGGCCGCCGGGGCGGCGGGCGCGGGTGGCGATGAGGTGCGGCGGGGCATCACGACAATCCGGCGAAAGCGAGGCTCAAGCCTACCCGAAGCGGCGCCGACGCGGGGCGCGAAAAGCTCGGCCGCATGCGCGGCGCGCGGCGCCTGCCGTCGCTGCCGCGGCTACGATGCCGCCCGCGCCGGGCCCCGATGCGACCACGCCGGTGCGCACCGATCCACCACCCAGGAGCAGCCGATGGCCCCACCCGCAGCCGCCGCCAAGCCGACAGCGCCGCAACCGGCCAAGCCCTTCCCCGTGGCGGTGCTCGTCGCGCTGGCGGTGGCCGCGCTGATCATGCTGCTGCCGCAGCCGCAGGGCCTGAGCGTGGCCGGGCAGCGCACGCTGGCGATCCTGCTGTTCGCGGTGATCGTGTGGCTGACCGAGGCGCTGGACTACGCGGTGTCGGCGGTGCTGATCGTCGCGCTGCTCGCGCTGGCGCTGGGCAGTGCGCCGGCCGCTCCGGGCGCGGCGGCGATGGGCACCGCCAAGGGCCTGGGCATCGCGCTGACCGGCTTCGCCAATTCGGCGCTGGCGCTGGTGGCGGCGGCGCTGTTCCTGTCGGTGGCGATGACCGCCACCGGGCTGGACCGGCGCATCGCGCTGCAGACGCTGCGCAAGGTGGGCACCAGCGCGCGCGGCGTGATGCTGGGCGCGGTGGTGGTCACGGTGATCCTGTCGCTGATGGTGCCCTCGGCCACCGCGCGCGTGGCCTGCGTGGTGCCGATCATGACCGGCGTGATCGCCGCCTTCGGCATGGAGCGGCGCTCGCGCTTCGCCGCGGCGCTGATGATCGTCGTCGCCCAGGCCACCAGCATCTGGAACATGGGCATCATGACCTCGGCCGCGCAGAACATGCTGACGCTGGGCTTCATGCACAAGACGCTCGGGCAGGCGCCGTCGTGGGGCCAGTGGCTGCTGGCCGGCGCGCCCTACGCGCTGGCGATGTCGGTGCTGCTGCTGGTGCTGGTGCGCCGGCTGATGCCGCCCGAGAAGGAGCAGATCGAAGGCGGCCGCGAGGCGGTGCAGCGCGAGCTGGCGGCGCTGGGGCCGATGCGCGGCGCCGAGTGGCGGGTGCTGGCGGTGGTGGCGGCGCTGATCGTGCTGTGGGTCAGCGAGAAGCAGCTGCACGCGATCGACACCACCACGGTCACGATCTGCGGGCTGGCGCTGCTGCTGCTGCCGAGGATCGGCGTGATGAGCTGGCCGCAGGTGCAGAAGGCGGTGCCCTGGGGCACGATCCTGGTGTTCGGCGTGGGCATCAGCCTGGGCACCGCGCTGCTCGACACCAAGGCCGCGACCTGGCTGGCCGACTGGGTGGTGCAGGCGCTGCGCCTCGAGCAGCTCGGGCCCTTCGGCGTCTTCGCGGCGCTGTCGGCCTTCCTGATCGTGATCCACGTCGGCTTCGCGTCGGCGACTTCGCTGACCTCGGCGCTGATCCCGATCCTGATCGCGGTGCTGCAGCGCCTGGGCGGCGACCTCAACGTCGCCGGCATGACGATGCTGCTGGGCTTCGTCGTCAGCTTCGGCTTCATCCTGCCGATCAATGCGCCGCAGAACATGGTGTGCCTGGGCACCGAGACCTTCACCAGCCGCGAATTCACGCGCGTCGGCCTGTGGCTGACGGCGCTCGGCTACGCGCTGCTGCTGGTGTTCGCGCTGACCTGGTGGCGCTTCCTCGGGCTGATGTAGGCACGCGCGGCGCGGCCGCCGCCGCGCAAGCGCGCGCTCAGGCCGCGCCGGCCGCGCGCAGCGCGTCGCGCACGAAGTCGAGCCGGTCCTGGCCGAAGTGCATCTGCCCGCCGACGAACATCGTCGGCGCGCCGAACACGCCGCGCGCCACCGCTTCCTCGGTGTTGGCCACGAGTGCGGCCTTGACTTCGGCGTCGGCCACCAGCGCCTGGAAGTCGGCCGGGTCGAAGCCGGCGCGCGCCAGCACCTCGGCCAGCACGGCGGGGTCGCCGCAGTTGCAGGGCTGCTCCCACATCGCGCGGTAGACCGCATCGACGTAGCGCCGGAAGTCGTCCGGCCGGCGCAGCTGCATCCCGACCGCGCCGCGCATCAGCGTCAAGGTGTTGATCGGGAAATGCGGGTTCATCGCCAGCGTCACGCCCCAGCGCTGCGCCCAGCGCGCCATGTCCTGGTTCATCCAGCGGCTCTTGGCCGGCACCGCGGCGGGGCTGGCGTTGCCGGCGGCCTTGAACACGCCGCCCAGCAGCATCGGCCGCCACACCAGCTCGGCGCCGCATTCCGCGGCGATCCTCGGCAGCTGGGTGTACGCGAGGTACGCGGTCGGGCTGCCGAAATCGAAGAAGAACTCGACGCGGGGCTGGGTCATGGGGCGGCTCACCAGGTTTCGATCCAGGGGCGCAGGTCCATCTCGAAGGTCCACGCATCGCGCGGCTGACGGTGGATCTGCCAGTAGGCGTCGGCGATCGACTCCGGGTTCAGGATGCCGCCGCGGTCCTTCAGCGCATGGCGCTGCGGGAAGTTCTGCGCGATGAACGCGGTGTCGATCGCGCCGTCGATCACCACGTGCGCGACGTGCAGCCCCTGCGGCCCGACCTCGCGCGCCAGGCTCTGCGCGAAGGCGCGCAGCGCATGCTTGGCGCCGGCGAAGGCGCAGAAGCCGGCGCCGCCGCGCAGGCTGGCGGTGGCGCCGGTGAACAGGATCGTGCCGCGGCCGCGCGGCAGCATCGCGCGCGCCGCCTCGCGCCCGGTCAGGAAGCCGGCCAGCGCCGCCATTTCCCACACCTTGCGGTACACGCGCTCGGTGGTGTCGACCACGTCGAAGCGCACGTTCGCGCCGATGTTGAACACCACCACCTCGAGCGGCGCGATGTCGCGCTCGATGCGCTGCACCAGCTCGATCGTCGCCGCCTCGCTGCGCGCGTCGCTGCCGAAGGCGTGGCACTCGCCGCCTTCGGCGCGGATGCGCTCGGCCAGCGGCGCGAGAGCGTCGGCCTGGCGCCGGGTGATGCAGGCGATGTAGCCCTCGCGCGCGAAGCGCCGCGCGATCGCGCTGCCGGTGGCGTCGCCGGCCCCGACCACCAGCACCGAGCGCCGATCGTTCACGACGGCCTCCCGCGGCCGGCGGCCGCGGCCCACGCCGGGTCGGGCCCGGGCGCCCGCTGCACCGTCATCGCTTCGCCGCCCAGGTCGCGCCATTGCTTCTCGATGCCGCGGCGGAAATCGTCGCTCTGCCGCAGCATCACGACGAAGGCGATGATCAGCCCGATCGCCAGCGCCCAGGCCAGCCGCGTCAGCACGAGCAGCCCGCGGTTCGACGCGGCGAAGGCGCCGTAGAACCAGTTGGCCACCCCCCACAGCAGGATCAGCGCGAGGATCCACGCCACCTTGCCGCCCGCGCTGCGCGTCGGGTCGACGGCGCAGTCGATCACGCTCCAGATCGGCTGCACCAGCGCCATGAACAGCATCAGCACCCCGAAGGCGGCGATGAAGCCCATCAAGGCCAGGGCGGCGAATCCGGTCAGCGTCTGGGTCATCGGGCAGCTCTTGCGATGAAGGTGGCGGGCGCGGCCATCGGGCCGGCGTGCCCGACTCTAGTGCAGTGTTCCACGCTGTGCAGCACATAAAACCGCGCCTTTGCCGCCCTGGCGTCGTTGCAAATCCTCGCGATGCCACTGGGCATCGCTGTGGTTTGCGCCTAGCCAGGACGACAAATCCATCGGTTTTCTCGAGTGCTGCACAGAGTGGAACACTGCACTAGCGCGTGGCCGGCGGCCCGTCCCTCGCTCGATGCCGGATGCGGCGCGGCGCTGGATTCAGCCCAAGAGAACCACGGCTGCCCCTGGTCATCCCGGCGCGGCCGACACCGGGGTCGGCAACACCGCCTGCCCGACGATGCGCCGGCCGATGCACTCCGGCAGCGCCCGGCCCTCGGCTTCGGCCAGGTCGAGCGCCAGGCCCCGCCTGTTGCGGTTGCCCGGCAGCCGGCTGAAGTCGTGCGTGCCCTTGGGCGTGCCCGGCAGCCCGGCCAACCCCCGGCCGCGGTCGCCGGCGCCCGCAGGCTCGACCTCGATGACTCCGGCGCCCAGCTCCGACAGTGCCGCCGCCGCGCCCGGCGCGGCGATGAAGCTGCCGCAGGCCGATCCTGGGGGCGCCTTCAGCCCGGGCCGTCGTCGCCCGGCTGCGCGAATCCGCGCAGCGCCTGCAGCAGCGCGACTTGCTTGTTGTCGCGGGTGCGTTCCATCTGCTGCATCGGGATCCGGCCGAAGGACGCCGCCGTCTGGCTGACGATGCGCTGCTTCAGCACCTCGTCCATCTCGACCGGCGGCATGTTCTGCCAGGCCGCGACCATGTTCCTGCCGAGCCCGCCTTCGGCGAAGAAGGCCGCGAGCCCGCCCGGCCCGCCGCCCATGTGGAACGAACTGAAGGGCCCGTTCACGGCCCAGCGCAGCCCGATCGAGCTGGTGACGATGTCGTCGAGCTCGTCGACCGTGCACACGCCCTGCTGCACCAGGTAACACGACTCGCGCATGATCGCGCGCTGCAGCCGGTTGGCGACGAAACCCTGGATCTCCTTCTTCAGCACGCGCGGCACCTTGCCCAGCGCGGCGTAGAAGGCGACGGCGTCCTCGACCGCCTGCGCGTCGGTGCGCTCGCCCGGCACCACCTCGACCAGCGGGATCAGGTGCGGCGGGTTGAAGGGGTGGCCGACCAGCAGGCGGCTCGGGTCCTTCATGTCGCGGCCCTGTTCGGTGGCCGGCCGTGCCGAGCTCGACGACAGCAGCAGCGCATGCGCCGGCACCGACTTTTCGACGCTGGCCCACAGCTGCTGCTTCCACTCGGGCCTTTCGGGCCCGTTCTCCTGCACCAGATCGACGGCGGCGACCGCGCGCGCCAGGTCGGGCTCGAAACGCAGCTTCTTCTCCAGGCCTTGCGACGGCAGGCCGAGCGCCTGCAGCGTGGGCGCGATCTTGGCGAGGTCGCCCCGGACCACCGCCTCGATGTCCGGGCGCGGGTCGTTGACCACCACGTGCAGGCCGTGGGCCAGGAACAGTGCCGTCCAGGACGAGCCGATCACGCCGGCACCGATCACGGCGACGCGGGGATAGCGTTCGAGCACGGCCTTGGCTTCGGGGGGCGACGAGGTCATCGTGGCGTCTCCTGTGCCCGGCTCGAAGCCGGTGTGTCGTAGTCGTAGAAGCCGCGGCCGCTCTTCACGCCCAGCCGGCCTTCGGCAATCATCTGCCCGAGCAGCCTGCGCGGCGATTCCGGCAGGCCCGGCCGGTGCTCGGCGTAGTTCTCCTCGATGCTCAGCACCACGTCCAGCCCGACGGCGTCCATCCTGCGGCAGGGGCCGTTCTTCTCGCCGGTCGCCTGGGTGTAGATCGCATCCACCACCTGCGGCGAAGCCACGCCTTCGGCCACCACCGCCAGCACCTCGCGCTTGATCGCGGCCCAGATGCGGTTGTAGATGAAGCCCATGCTCTCGCGCTGCACGATGTAGGGCGTCAGGCCGTAGCCCGGCAGCACGTCGGCCAGCAACTGGATGACGGCGGGGTCGGTGCGGCCGCAGGACATCAGCTCCACCGGCGTGGCGCGCGGCGGCATCAGGTAATGCGTGTTCAGCAGGCGCGCCGGGTTCTCGACGCTGTCGGCAAAGGCGCTGGTGCAATACGACGATGAATTGCTGGCCAGGATGGCATCGGGCGCAGACAGCGCATCGATCTGCTTGAAGACTTCCTGTTTCAGCGCGAGCTTCTCGGGCACCGCCTCCACCACGTGCCACGCGTCCTGCAGCGCGGCCGCCAGGTCGTCACGGCCGACGATCGTGCCGGCGCGGCCGTCCTGGATCGATTCGAGCACGCGGGGGAGCTGCTGCGTGGCGAACGCGATGCCGGCCCCGCGCACCTCGGCATCGGGGTCGTAGAGCCGCACTTCGGCCCCGCGCGTGGCCAGCATCAGCGCGATGCGGCGGCCCAGCGTGCCCGCACCCAGGATCGCGATCGGGCGGGTCTCGATGTTCTCGGGCAGCTTGAACGCCATGTCGATCTCCTGCACCGGCCTGCTCGCGGCACGCGGATCATGCGCGCAGGTAGGCCAGGCCGGTCAGCCTGCCGCGGCCGTGAAAGATGATCTTGCCCTTGCCCGGATGGTCGAGGTCGGCCATGTAGACGCGGCCGGCGAGCTCGCTGACGAAGGCGCGCCGGTTCGGCAGGTCCAGCGCCAGCCCGATCGCCTCGTGGAAATCGTGCAGCAGGATCTCATGGTCCACCGGCTTGCCGTCGCGCATCCTGGCGCGGTTGAGCGTGTTGCCCCTCGGCGGATCGCCGCGGTCGGTCCAGTACAGGGTCTGGTTCGCCTCGTCCCACTCGAGGTCGATCGGCTCCGGCAGCCCATCGAACACGGTTTCGACGTCGGCGCGCCGCAGCGGATCGAGGCCCGGCGTGCGCGCCAGGGGCATGCGCATGATGCGGCCGACGTTGCCGTTGGGCGTGCCCTTGAGGGTCCAGTAGATGTGGCCCGCCTTGGCGTCGACCGCGACGCCGACGCAATGCCGGCGCTCGTCGCGCCGCTCCTCGCCGACACCGGTCTGCACGTGCGTGTACAGATCGGAGCCGTCGGTGCGGCAGCTCATCACGCGCATGCCCTCGCGGTCGCACCAGTACAGCCGGTCGGCGCCGGCCTCGAAGACGATCTGCTTGCCGGTGACGAAGCTGCCGAGCGGCACGATCACCTTGCGCTGGCTGCCGTCGTAGTTGGCGCGTTCGATGTAGCCCTCGTTCTCCCAGAAGTCGCCGTCGCCGGTGCGCGTCGTCCCCATGAAGGTGTAGAACAGGTGCCGCCTGCGCGGATCGATGGTGACCCCGTCCGGCTTCGACTCGAGGTTGTCGACCAGCACCTGGACGTCGCTGCCGTCCGGTGCCATCGACAGCACGCGCGACATCGGGCCGAGGCTCAGCACGATGAGTCTGTCGGAAGAATCGCTCACGTCGTGCCTCCGTCGATCGGCGTGCCTCCGCGGCCGGCCGCACCCTGCACGCCGGCGAATGCGGGTCGTGCGATGTTACCGACACCTGCAAATCCGCAGCTTGCACTGCGGCGAGCTCGATCTCATGCCCGCCGGCGCCGACTTGCCGCTCCGGCTGCCGTTCGGGTTCAGCCGTCGGCGATGGCGTGGCGGATCGCGAACGCCGCCGCCTCGGTGCGGTTGGCCGAGCCGGTCTTGGCCAGGATCGCGCGCACGTGGTTGGCGACGGTGTTGGGGCTGACGAACAGGCGTTCGCCGATCGCGCGGTTGCCCAGGCCGGCGGCCACCAGCCGCAGCACCTGGGCCTCGCGCCGGCTCAGGCCGGCGACGCCCGGCACTTCGGGCGGCTGCGGCACCGCAGCGCCCGCCGGCTGCGCGGCGTCGACCTGCGCGACCACGGCGCGCATGCCCAGCCGCGCGGCGGCGGCGCGCGCATCGGCCAGCAGCGCACGCGCGGCGGCGGCGTCGCCCGCGGCGTTGCGCGCCAGCCGCATCGACGCATAGCGCAGCCGGGCGTGGGCGAGCGCCGGCTCGGCGCCTTGCGCGCGGTTCATCGCGATCGCCGCCTCGAAATGGCGTTCGGCGTCGCTCCAGCGCCGCCGCGTCGCGGCCAGCAGGCCGAGCAGCGACGCCGCCGCGCCCAGGCAGGCGACGGTGGTGCCGATCAGCAGGTTGCGGCCGTCGTAGGGCAGCAGCAGCGCGTACAGCCGCTCGGCCCGCGGCCGGTCGTCGAGCCGCGCGCAGACCTGGGCCAGATAGGCCAGGTTGGCGCTGCGCAGCGCGTCGTCGCGGACCGCCGCGAAGTCCGCGGCGGCGAGCGCCTCGAACTCGCGCCGCGCCTCGTCGATCAGCCCGATCTCGGCGCACAGCAGCGCCAGCCCCGGGCGCCAGGTGCCGGCCGCCGGCACCGTGGCGGCGAAGGCCTGCACCGCCGGCGCCAGCTCGTGCAGCCGGCCCTGCTCCGAGCGCAGCGTGAACATCTGCATGCCCCAGACGCCGGCGGCGTCCAGGCCCGGCATGCGCCGGCCGAGCTGCAGCGCCTGCGCGATCAGGCCTTCGGCGTCGTCGAAGCGGCCCTGCAGCAGCGCGAAGGTGGCGCGCGACGTGATCGCCACGTAGCGCGGGAACGGCTGCCCCAGCTCCGCGGCCAGCTGCTCGTAGCGCTCGAGCCCGGCCCGCCATTGCGCCAGCTCGCCCAGCTCCATCAGCTCGAACAGCCGCCAGGCCTGTGCTTCGAGCGCGCTGCCCGGGTCGCCGATGGCGTCGGCCAGGCCGATCGCCTCGTCGGCGTCGCGCAGCCGCTGCGTGCCGCGCTCGGGCTGCCGGCGCACCGACAGCGTGGCCGCCAGCGTCGACACCAGCGTCGGCGTGTCGCCGCTGCGCCGCGCCATCGCCACCGCCTGCGCGCGCACCAGCGCCGCCTGCCGGGCCTCGCCGCTGAACACCAGTGCGCGCGCCAGCGCGCTGAGCAGCCGCGCGCGCGTGAGGCCGTCGCCGCTGCCCTGTGCGGCGAGCGCGTCGCGCAGCAGCCGCGCGGCCGCCTGCCCGGGCAGGCCCGGCGCCCAGGTGGCGGCCTCGAAGCCGAGCGCGGCGCGCGCCATCAGGTCGGCCGCCGCGGCGCTGCGCGCCAGCGCCAGTGCCTGTTCGAAGGTCTCGCGCGCCTGCAGGTACTCGCCCGCCGCCGCCAGTGCGTCGCCCAGCGCCACCAGCAGGCCGGCGTCGGCGGCGGGATCCTCGGGGCCGCCGAGCGCGGCGCGGGCCTGCAGCGCCAGCCGCAGGTAGCGCGCGGCTTCCTCGTGCGCCAGCAGCCGGCTCGCGCGCCCGGCGGCGCGGCGCGCCACCTCGAGCGTACGCGCGGCGTCGCCGCCGGGCAGCGCGCGGGCGTAGTGGCAGGCCAGCGCCGGCAGGTGGCGTTCGTCGGCGTCGTGCAAGGCCTCGATCGCCTGCGCCGCGCGCAGGTGCAGGCGGCTGCGCGTGGTGACCGGCATCTCGTCGTACAGCGTCTCGCGGATCAGCGCGTGCGAGAACTGCAGCGCGCCCTGCGTGTCGGCCGGCTCGAGCACATGCGCCTGCAGCGCCTCGGCCAGCGCTTGCGGCAGCGCGTCCGCCGGCGGGCGCTCCAGCAGGCGCTCGAGCAGCGGCAGCTCGAAGCGCCGGCCGATCAGCGCGGCGCCGGCGAGCACGCGGTTGGCCTGCGGCGACAGCCGGTTCAGGCGCCGGCCGATCACCTCCTTCACGCCTTCCGGAATGCGCAGCGGCCGCGCGCCGTCGCCCGCGGCCGGCGGCCCGGCGGCCGCCTCGTGCACCAGCAGGCGCGTCGTCTCGACGATGAACAGCGGGTTGCCCTCGGTCTGGCGGTGGATCGCGTCGACCAGCGCCGCGCCCAGGCCGGCGCCGCCGGACTGCGCAACCAACGCGCCGGTCTGGCGTCGATCTCCGGCGCGACGAATTCCAGCAGCCGCAGCGACGACGCGTCGGCCCAGTGCAGGTTGTCGATGATCAGCAGCAGCGGCTCGGCCGCGGCCGCGCGCCTGAAGAAGCCGGCGATCGCGTCGAACAGGCGAAAGCGCTGCTGCTGCGCGTCGGGTGTGGGTGCCGGCGGCGCCAGGCCGGGCAGGCGCTGGCCGATCTCGGGCAGGATCGCGGCGATCGGCGCCGCCCCCGTGCCGAGCGCGGCGCGCAGCGCGTCGTCGTCGTGCGCCTCGAGCCAGGCGCGCAGGATCTGCAGCCACGGCCAGTACGGCGGCGCGCCCGGCTCCTCGTTGCAGCGCCCCCACAGCACGCGCATGCCGGCCGCGTGTGCGGCCAGTGCCTGGGCGGTGTGCGTCTTGCCGATGCCCGGCTCGCCGGCCAGCGCGACGATCGCGCCGCGGCCGCCGGCCATGCGTGCGAGCCGCGCGTCCAGCGCCGCGAGTTCGGCGGCGCGGGCGGCGGCCGGTGCTGCCGCATCGTCGTCGGGCACAGGCAGTGCCGCGCCGCAGGCGTCGCAGTAGCGTGCCTGCGCGCGGTTGTCGTGGCCGCAGCGGGTGCAGCGCATCGTCGATCTGCCGGTTCAGGGCCGTGCGGCACGGCGCCAGGTGCCGTGCGCGGTGTGCCGCTAGCCGAAGGCCTCGGGCCGCACCTGGCTGACCTCGACCACGACGTCGGCCGGCAGGCCCGCGAGCCGCGCTGCTTCGCGGATCGCCTCGACGTTGGGCGCCTCGTACAGGCAATAGGTCTTGCGCCGGTCGGCCGACAGGAACGAGTACAGCCAGTTGACGCCGGCCGCGTCGTTGACCTGCTTGATCAGCGCGGCCCCTTCGGCGTCGAGGTCGAGCGCGTCGGCAAAGCGGCGTTCGATGATGAACAGTGGCATCGAATGGCTCCCGCGGCGCTTCGGCGCAAGCCTGCACCGCAGCTTGCTTCTAGGCCCAGCGATCGGCCGTGTCAAGCTGCTGCGGCTGCTGCCGCGGCGGCAGCCGATAGTCAGTTCTGACTATCGGCTGCGTCGGCAGGCACGGGCGCGAATTGATCGATCCTGTCGATGGCGATCGCCGGCCGGATGCCTAGATTGAGTCTCGCTGCAACTGCCCTACAGGAGGCCGAGATGTTCAGCGACAACGATCTGACGACCTACCGCGCGCGCCTGCGCGGCGACCTGATCCAACCCGGCGACGCCAACTACGACCAGGCGCGCACCGTGTTCAACGCGATGATCGACAAGCGGCCGCGGCTGATCGCGCGCTGCGCCGACGTCGCCGACGTGATCGCGTCGGTGCAGTTCGCCCGCGAGCACGGCCTGCTGCTGGCGGTGCGCGGCGGCGGCCACAACGGCGGCGGCCTGGGCGTGTGCGACGACGGCCTGGTGATCGATCTTTCGGGGCTGCGCGGCATCCGCGTCGACCCGGCCGCGCGCAGCGTGCGCGTCGACGGCGGCTGCCTGTGGCGCGAAGTCGACCACGCGACCCATGCCTTCGGGCTGGCCGCGCCCAGCGGCATCATCAGCTCCACGGGGGTCGGCGGCCTCACGCTGGGCGGCGGCATCGGCCACCTGACGCGGCGCTGGGGGCTGTCGATCGACAACCTGCTGTCGGCCGACGTCGTGCTGGCCGACGGCCGGCTCGTGACCGCGAGCGAGCACAGCCACCCCGATCTGTACTGGGCGCTGCGCGGCGGCGGCGGCAACTTCGGCGTCGTGACCTCGTTCGAGTTCCGGCTGCATCCGGTGGCCAACGTGATCGCCGGGCCGACGCTGTGGCCGCTGGCGCGCGCCGCCGAAGTCATGGCCTGGTACCGCGACTTCATCGTGAACGCGCCCGAAGAGCTGAACGGCTTCCTCGCACTGATGACGGTGCCGCCGGCGCCGCCCTTCCCCGAGGCGCTGCACCGGCAGAAGATGTGCGGCGTGGTCTGGTGCTGGACCGGCGATCCGGCCGCCGCCGACGCCGTGTTCGCGCCGGTGCGGGCGACCCAGCCGGCGCTGCACGGCCCGCACGCGCTGCCGTTCCCGATGCTGCAGGGCGCCTTCGACGGCCTGTACGCGCCGGGGCTGCAGTGGTACTGGCGCGCCGACTTCGTCTACGAGCTGCCCGACGCGGCGATCGCGCTGCACGCGCAGTACGCCGAGCGGCTGCCGACGCTGCACTCGGCGATGCACCTGTATCCGATCGACGGCGCCGCGCAGCGCGTCGGCCGCGGCGAGACCGCGTTCAGCTACCGCGATGCGCGCTGGTCGGCGGTGTTCGTCGGCGTCGACCCCGACCCGAAGAACGCGGCCGTGATCAGCAACTGGGCGCGCGACTACCAGACCGCGCTGCACCCGTATTCGGCCGGCGGCGCCTACGTGAACTTCATGATGGACGAGGGCGCCGACCGCGTGAAGGCGAGCTTCCGCGACAACTATCCGCGGCTGGCCGCGGTCAAGCGCAGCTACGACCCGGGCAACCTGTTCCGCGTGAACCAGAACATCCGCCCGGCGTAGGCACGGCGCGCGCCGGCGCCGCGGCGGCGCTGCGCCGGGCCGGCGCCGGATAATCGCGCCGGTGAAGCGCGAGCGCATCGTGATCGGCCTGAGCGGCGGCGTCGATTCCGCCGTCGCCGCCTGGCTGCTCAAGCAGCAGGGGCACGAAGTCGTCGGCCTGTTCATGAAGAACTGGGAGGGCGACGACGACGATGCCTACTGCAGCGCCAACGCCGATTTCGTCGACGCCGCCGCGGTGGCCGACGTGATCGGCATCGAGCTCGAGCACGTCAGCTTCGCCGCCGAGTACCGCGAGCGCGTGTTCGCCGAATTCCTGCGCGAGTACCGCGCCGGACGCACGCCCAACCCCGACGTGCTGTGCAACGCCGAGATCAAGTTCAAGGCCTTCCTCGACCACGCGCTGCGGCTGGGCGCGCAGGCCATCGCCACCGGCCACTACGCGCGCGTGCGCGAGTCGAGCGAGTCGACGAAGTCATCGGGCCGCTTCGAGCTGCTCGAGGGGCTCGATCCGCTGAAGGACCAGAGCTACTTCCTGCACCGGCTGACGCAGGCGCAGCTCGCGCGCAGCCGCTTCCCGCTGGGCGAGCTGCACAAGACCGAGGTGCGCCGGCTGGCGGCCGAGATCGGCCTGCCCAACGCCGCCAAGCGCGACTCCACCGGCATCTGCTTCATCGGCGAACGGCCGTTTCGCGAGTTCCTGAACCGCTTCGTGCAGCACCAGCCCGGCCCGATCCGCGACGAGCGCGGGCGTACGCTCGGCCGCCACGTGGGCTTGAGCTTCTACACGCTCGGCCAGCGCCAGGGGCTGGGCATCGGCGGCGTCAAGGAACGCGGCGCGGCGCGCGGCGGCGCCGAGCACGCGCCCTGGTACGTGGCCGGCAAGGATCTGCAGCACAACGTGCTGCGCGTGGTGCAGGGCCACGACCACCCGGCGCTGCTGGCGCGTGCGCTCGTGGCGGACGGCGTGCACTGGATCGCCGGCCATGCGCCGCCGCCCGGCGCCTATGCGGCCAAGACGCGCTACCGCCAGGCCGATGCGCGCTGCCGCCTCAGCCTGGCCGGCGATGAATTGCGGCTGGACTTCGACGCGCCGCAATGGGCGGTGGCGCCGGGGCAGTCGGCGGTGGTCTACGACGGCGAGGTGTGCGTGGGCGGCGGCTTCATCGCCGCGGCCGAGCCCTGGGCCGGGCCGCGCGCCGCAGCCGGGCGCGCCCAGCCGGTGCAGCCGTGATCGCGCGCCGCACGCAACCGTAGGGCCGACTCGACCATGCACGCACCGATCCGCACCGTGATCTTCGACTTCGAAGGCACGCTGGTCGACTTCCAGTGGCGGCTGGCCGAGGCCGAGGCCGAGTTGCGCGCGGCCTTCGCGCGGCTGGGCTATGCGGTCGAGGGCAACTACGCGCGCATGTGGAACCTGGCGGCCGACCGGGCGATGACGCCCGATCGCATCGACGCGCTGCGCCGCGCGCTGTATCCGGTCTACGACCGCTGGGACGGCGACGCGCTCACGCGCTGGTCGGCACGCGCCGGCGCTGCCGCGCTGCTGCAGCGCCTGGCCGAGCGCGGCGTCGCCGCGGCGCTGGTCAGCAACATCGGCCGCACGGCGCTGGACGCGGCGCTCGTCCGCTTCGGCTTGCGCGACCGGCTGCGACGCGTGGTCAGCCGCGACGACGTCACGCGCCTCAAGCCCGATCCGCAGGGCGTGGCGCTCGCGCTGGCGGCGACGAACACGCCGCCGGACCAGGCGCTGTTCGTCGGCGACAGCCTGGCCGACGTGCACGCGGCGCGCGCCGCCGGCCTGCGCGTGGCGATCATCCGCGGCGGCGAGGCGCCCGAAGCCGACTTCGCCGCCGCGCCGCCGGACTGGCTGATCACGCGCCTCGACGAGGTCGCTGGACTGATCTGATCGCGCCGCCGCCCGCGCAGCGCCGGGCGGCGGGCCGTCGCCGAAACCGCCCGGCCGCCCGGCCGCCCAGCCGGTGCCTACAGCGCCGCCAGCGCCTGGTCGAGCCGCTGGCGCACCTGCCCGGCCAGCGGCGCCACCGCCGGGTTGGCGACCAGGCCGAGCACCGCCTGCGGGTCCATCAGCTCGACCTGCACCGCGCCCTGCGCGTCCTGGCGCACCACCACGTTGCACGGCAGCAGCGCGCCGATCTGCGGCTCCGCGCCGATCGCCTGGTGCGCGAACTGCGGGTTGCAGGCGCCCAGGATGCGGTAGGGCGGCATGTCGACGCCGAGCTTCTTCTTCATCGTGGCCTGGACGTCGATCTCGGTGAGGATGCCGAAACCGACCTTGGCCAGCTCCTCGGTGACGCGCGCGAGCGCCTGGTCGAAACCCATTGTCACCGTCTTGCCGAATGCGTACTGGCTCATCACGACTCCTGTTGCGGCTGGCGCGCCGGGCAGCGGCGCGCCGTTCGAGCCGCGGATTGTCGGCCAGCGCGATCAAGACCTTTGTCGTGCAGGGCAAGACCGGAGCGCAGCGCGGCGGCGCGCCGCATGCCGCGCTGCGCGGCAAGGGGTTGCGCGGCCTGCAAGCCGGGGGTGCGGTGGTTGCCGCTATGCTCGGCGACCCGCGCCGCCCCCCGAGGCCCCGACCTTGCCCCGCCCCTTGCCCGCCTTCGCCGCCGCCCTTCGTGCCCGCCTGTGGGCCGCCCTGGCGGCTGCGTTGCGGCGCGGCCTGCCGCTGCTGCTGCTGCTGTCGGCGGCGCTGGCGCCGGCGCTGCAGGCGCAGCCGGTCAAGACGGAACATGTCACCGCCGAGCTGGTGGCCGAGCGCAGCGCCGTCGCCCCCGGCGGCACGCTGCAGATCGGGCTGCTGCTGCTGCACGCGCCGCAGTGGCACAGCTACTGGCGCAACCCGGGCGACTCGGGCCTGCCGACGACGATCGACTGGCAGCTGCCGAGCGGCGCCGCGGTCGGCCCGATCGAGTGGCCGGCGCCGCAGCGGCTGCCGCTGGGCCCGCTGGTCAACTACGGCTACGAGGGTGAGTTGCTGCTGCCGCTGGCCTTCACCGCGCCGGCCGATGCGCGCCCCGGCTCGACGCTGACGCTGACCGCGCAGGTGCGCTGGCTGGTGTGCCGCGACGTGTGCATCCCCGAAGAGGCGACGCTGCGGCTGCAACTGCCGGTGGTGGCCGCCGGCACCACGCCCGGCAGCACCGCGCACACCGCGCTGTTCGAGCGCATGGCCGCCGCGCGGGCCGTGCCGCAGCAGGGCTGGACGGCCGAGGTGCAGCGCAGCGGGCGCGAGCTGCTGCTGACGCTCGAGCGCGACGGCGGCCTGCCCGCCGGCGCGGCCGCGCTGCCGCCGGCCCGGTTCTTCCCCTTTGCCGAGCAGCTGATCGAGACCACGGTGCACCAGGCCTACGCCACGCCGCGCGGCTACGCGTGGCGGCTGCGGCTGGGACCGAACGCGGCCGAGCTGCCGGCGGCGCTCGAAGGTATCGCGGTGGCCGACAGCGCGGCGGCCTGGGGCCTGGGCTCGCCGATGGTCGAGTTCAGCGCGCCGTGGCGCGACGTCGCGGCGATCTCGCTGCCCGCGGGCGCGCGGCCGCTGGCCGGCGGCGCCGCGGCCGCCAATCTGGCGGGTGCGGCCGCGCCGGCGGCGGCAATCGGCATCGGCCTGGCCCTGCTGCTGGCGCTGGCCGGCGGCGCACTGCTGAACCTGATGCCCTGCGTGTTCCCGGTGCTGTCGATCAAGCTGCTCGGCCTGACGCGGCAGGCCAAGGCGCCGGCCGCGCTGCGCCTTCACGCGCTGGCCTACGGCGCCGGCGTGCTCGGCAGCTTCCTCGCGCTGGCGCTGCTGCTGATCGCGCTGCAGGCGGCCGGGCAGGCGGTGGGCTGGGGCTTCCAGCTGCAGGAGCCGGCGGTGGTGTTCGCGCTGGCGCTGCTGTTCTGCCTGATCGGCCTGAACCTGATGGGCGGGCTGGAGTTCACGCCGCTGCTGCCGCAGCGGCTGGCGGCCTGGCGCGGCGCGCATCCGGCCGCCGACGCCTTCGGTGCCGGCGTGCTGGCGGTGGTGGCGGCCACGCCCTGCACCGCGCCCTTCATGGGCGCGGCGCTCGGCTACGCGCTGACGCAGCCGCCGGCCGTGGCGCTGGCGGTGTTCGCGGCGCTCGGCCTGGGCATGGCGCTGCCCTACGCGGCGTTGGTGCTGCTGCCCGGCTGGCGCTCGCGCCTGCCGCGCCCCGGGGCCTGGATGCTCCACCTGAAGCAGGCGCTGGCGTTCCCGATGTTCGCCACCGCCGTGTGGCTGGCCTGGGTGCTGGGCCAGCAGGCGGGCGTGGGCGCGATGGCACGGCTGCTGCTGGTGCTGGTGGGTGCCGGTGCGGTGGCCTGGGCCTGGCACGCCGGCCTGGGTCGCGGCTGGGCCGGCCGTGCGGCCGGCGTCGCCGCGCTGGCCGCGCTGCTGGCCTGGAGCTGGCCGGCAGCGGCGCCCGACGCTGCCGCCGCCACCGCGGCCGCGTCCCCGGCCGAGGACCGCTGGCTGAGCTTCGACGAAGCCGAAATCGACCGCCTGCTGGCCGAAGGCCGGCCGGTGTTCGTCGACTTCACCGCCGCCTGGTGCGTCAGCTGCCAGGTCAACAAGCGGCTGGTGCTCGACACCGCGCCGATCCAGGCGGCCTTCGCGCAGGCCGGCGTCACGCTGATGCGCGCCGACTGGACGCGGCGCGACGCGGTGATCACCCAGGCGCTGGCGCGGCTGGGCCGCAACGGCGTGCCGGTCTACGTGCTGCACCGGCCCGGCCGGGCGCCGCTGCTGCTGCCCGAAATCCTGAGCCCGGGCGCCGTGCGCGACGCGCTGGCGACGCTGCAACCGCTTCAATCGCTGCCGGCCGACAAGGCGGCTGCCGTAACTTTCCCGACCACGCCGAGGAGTTGATGATGCCGATCCGCCGCCACCTGGTTGCCGCCGCCCTGGTGCTTGCCGCCGCGCTGCCGGCGCATGCCTTCCTCGGCGCCTTGCGCGGCCCGCAGGTCGAGGGCGAGCTGGCCGTCGCCGGCCTGAGCGCGCCGGTGCGCGTGCTGCGCGACGACCACGGCATCCCGTACATCTTTGCGCAGAACACGCCCGACCTGCTCCGCGCGCAGGGCTTCGTCACCGCGCAGGACCGGCTGTTCCAGATGGAGGGCTACCGCGCGATCGCCACCGGGCGGCTGGCCGAATCGGTCGGCGAGAGCGGCCTGGCCAGCGACCGCCAGATCCGGCTGCTGGGCATCCCGCGCAACGGCGAGCGCTACGCCAAGCTGCTGTCGCCCGAGGCGCGCGACTTCCTGCTCTGGTACATCGAAGGCCTGAACGCCTACATCACGCAGCACGCGGGCGACCACCCGGTCGAGCTGAAGCTCGCCGGCTTCACGCCCCGGCCGTGGACGCTGCAGGACATGACGATCGCGCTGCACGCGGCCAACTGGACCCAGGCCGCGAACTTCAAGGCCGAGCTGCAGATGCAGAAGCTGATCGACAAGTTCGGCGCCGAAAAGGCGCTGCGCGAGCTGGCGCCGGTCAACGTCAACCCCGACCGCACGCAGCAGCCGGTGATCGTGGGCGACGCCGGCGCGGTGCGGCTGGGCGAAGTCGAGCTGCTCGCCGGTCTCGGCGCGGACGACGCGCCGCTCGCGCCGCTCGCACCGCTGGCGGTCGGCAGCAACAACTGGGCGATCGGCAAGAGCCGCTCGGCCAGCGGCGCGGCGGTGCTGGTCAACGACCCCCACCTCGATGCGCGCATGCTGCCCGGCATCTGGCATCCGATCGGGCTGTTCGCGCCGGGCATCCAGGCGGTGGGCGCCGCCTATCCGTTCGTGCCCGGCATCCAGGTCGGGCGCACCGCGCACGTGGCCTTCGGCGTGACCAACGCCTACGGCGACTCGCAGGACCTGTTCATCGAGAAGGTCGCGCCGGGCCAGCCCGACCACTACGTGGACGGCGACCAGGTGCGGCCGTTCCAGATCATCGACGAAGTCATCCGGATCAAGGACAAGGACAAGGACGCCCCCGGCGGGTTCCGCGAAGAGAAGATGCGGATCCGCGCGACGGTGCGCGGGCCCGTCATCAGCGGGCCGGTCTTCGGCTACGACGGCGAAGCGGTGCTCAGCCTGCGGATGGCCTCGGCCGAACTGCCCGGCGGCGGCATCGGCATCGACAAGCTGCTCACCGCGCGCAATGTCGCCGAGGTGGACCAGGCCGTGCAGGGGCTGGACGTCATCTACTTCAACTACGTGTTCGCCGACAAGGCCGGCGGCATCGGCCACCGCGCCACGGGCCGCGTGCCGGTGCGCGCCAGCCGGCAGGGCAGCCACCCGAAGCCGGTGGGCGCCACCGACGACTGGCAGGGCTTCATCCCGCCCGACCAGATGCCCGGGATGATCGCGCCGGCGCGCGACTGGGTCGGCACCGCCAACAACGACAACCGGCCCGACGGCTACGCGTACGAGTACTCGTCGTACTTCTCGCCGAGCTACCGCATCCGCCGCATCGGCGAGGTGCTGAGCCAGGGCAAGGGCATGACGACTGCCGGCCAGGCGGCGCTGATGATGGACGCGCAGAACCTGCAGGCGCCGCGCCTGAAGCCGGCGCTCGTGGCGGCGCTGCGCGACGACCCGGCCAACGCCGACCTCGCGCGCATCCTCGACGCCTGGGACGGGCGCGACGACAAGGACGCCGCCGCGCCGCTGATCTACCACCACCTGTACGAGCGGCTGGCCTACGAGACCTATGTCGACGAGATGGGCGACAAGCTCGCGCGCGCCTGGCTCGGCCAGTGGTACGCGTGGCAGGAGCGTTTCGACGAACTGGTGCAGACCCCCGATTCGCCGTGGTTCGACGACATCCGCACGCCGCAGAAGGAAACGCTGCCCGACCTGGTGCGCCGCGTCGCAGCCGTGGTGCGCCCCGAGCTGCAGGCGCGCCACGGCGCCGACCCGGCGCAGTGGACATGGGGCAGCGAGCACCGCATCTACTTCTACAGCCCGCTGCGGCGCAGCGGCACCGGGCGCGACTTCCTCGGCTACCCGGAGGCGCCGATGAGCGGCTCGGGCGTGACGCTGCTGCGTGGGTTGACGCCCTTCATGGGCGGCTTCCAGGTCAACTTCTTCGCGTCGATGCGGCTGGTGGCCGACCTGGGCGACGACGACAAGGTCGAGGCGGTGCTCGCCGGCGGCGTCGTCGACCGCCAGTTCCATCCGAACCAGCAGGACCAGCTGCCCGCGTGGAGCGAAGGCCGGCTGCTGAACTGGTGGTTCGCGCCGGCGCAGGTCGAAGCGAACGCGGTGCACCGGCAGTCGCTGGTGCCGCGCTGATCGTGCCCGTCGGCACGCCAAGGAGGTCCCGCATGAATCGCCGCAGCTTGCGTTTCCTGGGCGTCGCCGCCCTGCTCGCGCTGGCGCTGGCCTGGCCGCTGGCGCACCAGGCGCGGTCGCAGATCAACACCGCGCCGACGCTGCAGGCGGTCGGTGTCTCGGCCAGCGGCAACACCAGCACCGCGTGGTTCCACGAGCCGCAGTCGCGCCAGGTGGTGGCCTGCCAGACCGTGCTGGGCCAGGGATCGAGCCTGGCGGGCGTGCAGTGCACGACGGCCCGGCTGCCCTGACGGCGGCGCGACGGGCATCGGGCGCCGCGCCGGCGCATGAAGGCTGCGGGCTCGAATGGCGCGGCGGCGAGCCCTGGTCGGCGCTGTACGACGACCGCTGGTTCTCGGCCGACTCGGGGCCCGACGAGACCGGGCACGTGTTCCTGCGCGCCAACCGGCTGGCGGGGCGCTTCGCGGCGCTGGCGGGCGATGCCTGCTTCACCATCGGCGAGACCGGCTTCGGCACCGGGCTGAACTTCCTCTGCGCCTGGCGGCTGTTCCTGGGCTGCGCGCCACCAGCGGCGCGGCTGCGTTTTTGCAGCGTCGAGCGTCACCCGCTGCCAGCCGAGGCGATCCCCGCCGCACTGGCGCGCTGGCCCGAGTTTGCCGCGCCGGCAGCGCTGCTGGCCGGGGCCTGGGCCGGCGCGCGGCCGGGGCCGAACCGCTGGGCCTTCGACGGCGGCCGCATCGAGCTGCTGGTCGCGATCGACGACGTGCAGGCCGCGCTGGCCGGCTGGCCCGCGGCGCAGGTCGATGCCTGGTTCCTCGACGGCTTCGCGCCGGCCCGCAACCCGCGGATGTGGAGCGCCGCGGTCGCGCTCGCGATCGCGCGTGCGTCGCGCCCGGGCGCGAGCTTCGCCACCTACACGGCGGCGGGCTGGGTGCGGCGCAACCTGGCAGCAGCGGGTTTCGCCGTGCGGCGCGAGCCCGGCTTCGGCCGCAAGCGCCAGATGAGCGCCGGGGAATTGCCTTGCCCTGCGCCGGACGCGCCAGGCGCGCCCGGCACGCCCGGCACGCCCGGCTGAGGCCCCGGGCTGCCGCGGCCCGCGGCGCTGCCGATAATCCGGCGGTCGCAGCCCCGCCGGCCTTGCCGCCGCCCGTCCGTTGAACTTCCAGCAACTGCGCGCCCTGCGCGAAGCCGTGCGCCGGGGCTTCAACCTGACCGCGGCGGCCGAGGCGCTGCACACCTCGCAGCCCGGGGTCAGCCGGCAGATCCGCGAGCTCGAGGACGAGCTCGGCATCGTCGTCTTCGAGCGCGCCGGCAAGCGCCTGACCGGCCTGACCGAGCCGGGGCGCACGGTGCTGCCGATCGTCGAGCGGCTGCTGCTCGAAGCCGAGAACCTGGAGCGCGCCGGCGCCGACTACGCCGCGCAGCGCCGCGGCACGCTGACCATCGCCGCGACCCACTCGCAAGCGCGCTACGCCCTGCCGCCGGTGGTGCGCGACTTCTGCGCCGCCTACCCGCAGGTGCAGCTGCGGCTGCACCAGGGATCGCCCCGGCAGGTGGCGCAGCTGCTGCTCGCCGGCGAGGCCGACATCGGCGTGGCCACCGAGGCGCTGGCCGGCTACGAGCAGCTGGTGGCGCTGCCGAGCTGGCGCTGGACGCACCTGGTGGTGGTGCCGCACGGCCATGCGCTGGCGCCGCTGGCGGGGCGCGGCGACGCGCTGACGCTGGAGCAGCTGGCCGGCTTCCCGCTGATCACCTACGAGCCCGGCTATACCGGCCGCACCCACATCGACGAGGCCTTCGCGCGCCGCGGCCTGGCGCCGAACCTGGTGCTGTCGGCGATGGACGCCGACGTGATCAAGACCTATGTCGAGCTGGGCATGGGCGTGGGCATCATCGCGGCGATGGCCTACGACGAGCAGCGCGACGCCGCGCTGGCGGCGATCGACGCGCGCCACCTGTTCGCGAGCAACATGACGCGCGTGGCGGTGCGCCGCGGCGCCTTCCTGCGCGGCTACGCTTTCGACTTCATCCGCGCCTTCGCGCCGCCGCTGACGCGCGCGCTGGTCGAGCGCGCGATGGCGCAGGAGCCGGGCAGCCGCTTCGAGATCTGAAGGGCGGCGCGCGCGGCGGCTACTCGCTCTTCAGCCGCTTCGCGCCCTCGACCAGCGGGTGCCAGCCGAAGACCAGCGTGACCATGAAGCCGTCCATGCGCAGGTCGGTGGGCTTGCTGTCGTTGACCGTCGACTTGTAGCCGACGGTCAGGTTGAGGTTGTCGTTGATGCTGTAGCCCAGCGTCAGCCCGAGCGCGACGTTGTTCAGCTTGTCGCCCTGCATGCCGTTGATCGTGGCGCGGCCGCCGTTGTACCAGGCGGCGTCGAGCGATCCCCAGAAGCGGTCGGTGAAGTCGCGCGTCAGGTGCGCGTCGAGCTGGAACAGCGCATCCGTCTTCAGCGTCTGGCCCATGTTGTAGTTGGTGTTGTTGCCGAACATCCAGACGGCAGGCAGCAGTTCGATCGTCGTGCGCCGCCCCGGCACCCACTCGCCGAGCTGCCACACGATCGGCGCGCCGATGCGGCCGTACCAGCGGTTCTGCCCCAGGTTCAGCGCCTGGCTGCTGTCGTACTGGCCGATCGGCAGCGCCAGGTCGGCCAGCAGGTCGAGCGAGAAGCCCGGCTCGTAGCGCAGCGCGTCGGCCAGGTTCTTCTGCGCCGGCGGGCCGATCAGGTTGACGGTGAACTCGAGCATCGGGTCGCCGAAGCCGCTGGCCGACTGGTGCGCCGTCCTGCCCGCCACCGTCAGGTCGCCCGACACGCGCCCCATCGGCAGCAGGATCGCGCCCATCGCCGCGCGGTCGAAGAGCGCGAAGCCGTACGCATAGCCCACCAGCGCCAGGCTGGCGTCGAGCTCGGCGCCGGGCGCCACCGTCATCGCCGGGTCGAAGGGGTTCGCGTTGCCGCTGATCGAGTTGAAGATCACCGGCACCGCGCTGCCGCCGGCCAGGCTCTTCCAGTAGAAGCGCGCCGGCACCTGCGCCGATGCCGCCGTCGGGCACAGCGCGGCCGCGGCCAGCAGTGCGGCGGCGGCCGCGCCGAAGCGGGCCCGGATCGTGGTCGTGGCCTGGGTCATGGCTGAAATACTTTCCGAAATGGGTTCAGGGTCGTGGCGGTCGAGGCTCCGGGCTCAAGGCTCGGCCATCATGTCCTTGGGCGGGATGAACTGCTTCTTGTAGATCAGCGGCGGGAAGCCGGGGTCGTCGGCCGTGCGCGGCGGCAGCTGGTCTTCGAGCGTCTCGAACGGCGTGCGGCTCGGCAGGATCACGCGGTTTCTCTGCGCGTAGTCGTCCCACAGCGCGATGAGCGCCTTGAGCCTGTCGGGTTGCGCAGCGGCGAGATCGTTGCGTTCGCCGGGATCGGTCGCGAGGTCGAAGAGCTCCCAGTCGCCCCTGCCCATCGGCTTGACCTGCCGGCGCAGCTTCCAGTTGCCCTGCCGGATGGCGCGATTGCCGAACAGCTCCCAGCCGAGGTAGTCCTGTGGCGTGCGCGGCGAGTCGGCCTTGCCCGCCAGCACCGGCCCCCAGGACTTGCCCATCATCGCAGGCACCGCATGGCCGTCGATCGTCTTGGGATACGCGGCGCCGGCGATCTCGAGCAACGTCGGCATGATGTCGCCGACGTGCATCAGGCCGTTGCTGATGCTGCCCTTGGGCCGCCCGACGACCGGCCCGCTGACGATCAGCGCGTTGCGGATGCCGCCTTCGGCCATCCAGCCCTTGTACTGGCTGAACGGCGTCATCGACACCTGCGCCCACATCGGCCCGTAGGCGACGTACGAGCCCGGGCCGCCCCATGCGTTGGGATGGGTCTGCGACCAGTTGCTTGCCGCGAACAGGTAGTCGCGCGTGCCCGGCGTGCCGGCGATCATCTTGAACAGGTCGGTCCCCTCGGCGCCGTTGTCGCCGAACACGATGAAGATCGTGTTGTCGTACTCGCCGATGCGCTTCAGGTGCTCGACCAGGCGGCCGACGTGGTGGTCGAGGTTCTCGACCATTCCCGCGTAGAGCTCCATCTTCTTGCCCATCACGGCCCGCGTCGCCGGCGCCAGCACGATCGGGTCGGGAATGAACCACATGCGCTCGGACAGCTTCGTCCCCGCCGGCATGATGCCGAGCTCGATCTGGCGCTTCAGGCGCTCCTGCCGCACCGCGTCCCAGCCCTTGTCGTAGTCGCCGACGTGGCGCGAGCGCCATTCGCGCGGCAGGTGGTAGGGGTCGTGCGGCGCCTGCGGCGCGAAGTAGGCGAAGAACGGCTTGCCGTCGCCGCGGTTGGCGTCGATGTAGCCGATCAGCTTGTCGGTGTAGGTCCGGGTCGCGTAGTAGTCGGCAGGCAGGCGGGTCAGGTAGCGCCCGTTCTCGGTGAACACCGATCGCGGCGCCGCAGCGGTGAAGTTGGTCATGTCCCAGTAGCTGCCGGCGCCGTCGAGCAGCGAGAAGTCGCGCTCGAAGCCGCGTGCCGCCGGAATCTGGTCGGGCTGCTTGCCCAGGTGCCACTTGCCGGTCATGTAGGTGTGGTAGCCGGCATCCTTCAGCAGCTGCGGCAGCGTCGCGACACGGCTGCTGAGGATGCCTTCGTAGCCGTCCTCGCCCCATTGGTTGGGCGCCGTCCACTCGTCCATGTTGCCCAGGCCGTTCAGGTGCGTGTCGACCCCGCTCAGCAGGATCGAGCGCGTCGGCGAGCAACTCGCATGGGTGTAGAAGTTGGTGAAGCGCACGCCGGCACCGGCGAGCGAGTCGAGGTTGGGCGTGCGGATCTCGCTGCCGAAGGCGCCCATGTCGGCAAAGCCCAGGTCGTCGCCGAGAATGATCACGATGTTGGGGCGGCGCGGCGCATCGGCCGCCTGGGCCGCGGGCAGCACCGCCATCGCCGCCAGGGCGGCGGCGCAGGCCGCGCCCGCCCAGCGCGCCAGCGCGCCGATCACGATGCGCATCGAGCGCGCTTTGGTCACCATCTTTGCCCTGCTCTCATGCGTGGATTCTGCCGTGCGCGCGTCGCCGCGCCGCGGCACGCGGCGCCGGCCGGCACATGCCGACCGGCCCGCGCCGGCACCGATTCTTTGGCCTGCGGGCAGGCACGTCTATCGGAATTCCGCAGACCGGGCGAGCCGGGGCCGGGCCGCGCCGATCACGATGCAGGCGGGAATCCGGCCGCCGGGCGGGCCGGATGTCGCGGCAGAATCGAAGCACGCCAAGAAGGGAAGCCGATGGACAGGTCCGACTCGCGCCAGCACAAGAGCAAGGCCGCTGCGCCGCCCGCGCAGGCGGACTATGTGTCTCCCGACGAGCGCCGCGCCCAGGGCAAGGCGCTGCGCGAAGCCGTGCCGCGCACCTCGCACGCCGGCTGGAAGCCGCCCGAAGGCCGGCGCGACCCGATCGAGATCCTGCGCGAATCCAACATCGGCCGCATCGAGGCGCTGATCCCGATCCGCTTCGGGCGGATGGCGGCGTCGCCGTTCGCGTTCTACCGCGGCTCGGCGGCGGTGATGGCCGCCGACCTCGCGGCCACGCCGGCCAGCGGCCTGCGCGTGCAGGCCTGCGGCGACGCGCACCTGATGAACTTCGGCGCCTTCGCGACGCCCGAGCGCAACCTGATCTTCGACATCAACGATCTCGACGAGACGCTGCCGGCGCCCTTCGAATGGGATCTGAAGCGGCTGGCAGCCAGCGTCGTGATCGCCGCGCAGCACCTGGACCTGCCCGACAGCGAAGCGGCGCGCGTGGCGGCCGATGTGGTGCGCCAGTACCGCGAGCGCATGACCGATTACGCGGGGATGCGCGCGCTCGATGTCTGGTACGACAAGATCGACCCGCAGCGCTACGAGGACCGGACCGCCGACCCCGGATTCATCGACGCGGCGCACAAGCGCATCGCCCAGCGCATCGAGGAGGCCCGGCGCAAGACGGTGCCCGACCACCTGTACCCGAAGCTGGTGTCGGAGCAAGGCGTCAGGCCGCGGATCAAGGACGAGCCGCCGCTGATCTTCCATCCGAGCCCCGCCGAGGCGCCCGGGCTCGAATCGGGCTACGCCGAGGCGATCGCCGCCTACCGCGAGTCCCTGCCCGAGCACACGCGCACGCTGTTCGACCGCTACCGCTTCTTCGACCTGGCGATCAAGGTCGTCGGCGTCGGCAGCGTGGGCACGCAGTGCGCCGTGTGCCTGTTCATGGCCGCCGACCACGACCCGCTGTTCCTGCAGGTCAAGGAGGCCCGCGCCTCGGTGCTCGAACCCTATGCGGGCAAGAGCGTGTATGCCAATCACGGCCAGCGCGTCGTCGCGGGCCAGCGGCTGATGCAGTCGGCCAGCGACGTGTTCCTCGGCTGGACGCGAGCCAAGAACGGGCGCGACGTCTACCTGCGGCAGCTGCGCGACATGAAGATCTCGGCGCTGATCGAGGACTGGGACATGCCGGCGCTGCGCTACTACGCGCGGATGTGCGCGCACGCGCTGGCGCGTGCGCACGCGCGCAGCGGCGACCCCGCGAAGATCGCCGGCTACATGGGCACGGCGCGGACCTTCGACGACGCCTTCGGCGAATTCGCGGTCGAGTACGCCGACCAGAACCGCGCCGACCACCGCGCCTTCGTGCGCGCGATCCGCGAAGGCCGGATCGAGGCGATCGCCGAGCCGTGACGGCGCCGGCGGCCGCAGCCGGTGCGCGTGCTTGCGCGTACCGGCTGCGGCCGCCCTGGCGCGGCGCCAGGGCGATCACCAGCGCAACACGACGCCGACCAGCGGGCCGTTGAAGCCCAGACCGTCGACCTTCTGGCTCGACTTGAAGTCGTAGTCGAGGTAGCGCCAGCTGGCGACGACGGCGCCCCAGTCGAACCGGTAGCCGATGCCGGCGTTGACCTGCCAGGTGAATTTCGACTCGCCGGCGCCGAGGTCGAGGTAGTAGGGGACGAACCAGCGGCGTTGGTCGCCGAAGTGGAAGCGGCCCTTGACGCCGACGATCGCGTCCCAGTTCTGTAGACCGGCGCTGCCCGAGCCGCTGCGGCCCGGCAGCGGCAGGCCGCCGATGTCGCCGTTGAAGGACCAGCCGAGCTCGTTGCGCAGGTCGAGGTAGCGTGTGCCGAACACGGCGTCGGCGCTGTAGTCGGGCGTCTCGGCAACGTTGTAGACGCCGGCCAGCGTCACGATCCACGACTTCATGTCGAGGCTCAGGTCGGCGTTGACGCCGGCCGGGATCGAGTGGCCCGGAATCGTGAAGTCGCGCGTGCCGTTCTTCGACGCGCCGAGGTCGGCATAGACGACATCGGACCAAAGCCCCCACCGGCCCTTGCGTGCCTCGAAGCTGCCCTGGAAGGTGAACTTCAGCGCGTCGAGCACGTCGCCCATGCTGATCGCGATGTTCGCCCCGCCGCCCTGAACCGGGTACGCCGAACTGCCGCTGATCGCCGGGAACCAGCCGTAGATCGCGGCCTGGAACTTCCACGGCTCGTCGGCCTGGGCCTGGGCGGACATCGGCAGGGCGATGGCCAGCGTCGCCAGTGCGGCCGCGCCGCGCGGCAGGATCGTCCGGTTCATGAGATTCCTTTCATCAGGCCTGAAGGCCGAGCTTGTAGATCCGGTTCGCCGTCTTCCAGGCGATCTGCTCACGCTCGTCGGCCGAGAGCCGGGCCTCGATGGCGGTCCGGAGGTTGTCCATCGTCGAGTAGCCCGACGCGATGCCGCTCAAGTCGCTGCCGTACAGGATGCGGTTCGCGCCGATGATGGTGATCGCCTCGCGCAGGTGCTCCGCCGAGGTGTCGGTCATGTCGAAGTAGACATTGGCGTTGCGCATGGCCACCGACAGGCAGGCATCGAAGGACGCGCGGATCGACCGCCCCATCTTGGTCAGGACGATCGGAACGTCGGGGAAGGCCCCCGCCAGCTCGTCTGCCCAGATCGGCTGGAAGCAGAAGTAGTGCACGCCCTTCCAGCCCGTGTAGCCGGTGGGGAACATGACGGGCAGGCCGCCCCGCGCCTTCAGCACCTCCATGATCGGCGCCATGTCGCGGGTGATCTTGGCCGGATGGATCTCGGTGGTGATCGGCACGATCTCGCCCACGCCGAGCATGGGCTTCATCGCCGGGCTTTGGAGCTCGTCGGCGATCTGACGGACGACTTTACCGACCTCGTCGCCATAGTCCACCCCCAGCGTGCCGCGGGCGGCTGCATTCGAGATGGCTTCGGGCCGGTAGAGCGGGAAGAATCGTCCGCCGCTCTTTCTGGCGGCTTCGAGCACCATCTGGTTGTTGGTGCCCTTGCCCGGCGCGGTCTGGATGATGGCGTGCGTGACGCCGAACTTGTCCATGGCCGCCAGCAGCAGTGCGGAATCGTCGACCGCACCTTCGCTCACGGCCTTGGCAAACTTCTCCGGCTGCCGGGTGCGCAGCGCACCCCAGTCCTGCGGGCTGTGCAGGGTCGGCGCCAGTTCGGCGACGGTCGGTCCGGAGCCGATATGCGCGTGGCAATCGACCAGAAACTTCGTCGGCGCCCAGGCAGGCCGGTTGCTGCGCGCCGCCGAGACCGGGTTCTCCTCGGCCACGGCGGCCGGCGCGGCCAGACCGCCCGCGACGGCGGCTGCGGCAGCGGCTGACAACTGCAGAAAGCCCCGACGCGGCGGCTGGCTCATCGCTTCCTCGGGTCTGCGGGCGTCGGCGCTGCCGGCATGCCCGTCCTGGTTGGCGCCTGTCAAGATTCTCTCCTCGGGACAGCGACCCACAGGAAACGCGGATTGCGGTTGCCGATCGGGTGCGAACCTGTAATGAGGCCACACCGGCGGTCGAAGGTCTATCGGAAATCCGCACAATGCGGTCATGGCGAACGCCACCGTCACGACAGCCCGGCCCGCGGTCACGGTCGAGGAGATCACCGATCCGACGCTCGCCGACGAGGGCATCGAACTGCTCGACCTGGAGGCGGTGCAACTGCCCCCGCAGCGGCTGCGCGCGCGCCGCGTCACGGTGCGTCTGGACGACGCGACGGTGGTGCTTCACGAAGTCTCCACGCGCGTGCGCACGCGCACCCGCGCCGTCGCAGGCCAGTTCGCCTACGTGACCTTCGGCTCGCGCACCACGGGCACGGCCAACGGCGTGCCGGTGCGCGCGGACCTGCTGCTCGCCGCCGAGCCGGGCTTTCAGGTGCAGTTCGTCGCCGACCCGGGCTGGCAGGGCATCACTTTCCTGCTGCCGCCCGCATACATCGGCGCCCACCTCAGCGCCCGGCAGCGCGGCGAGGAATTCCGCCTGCCGCGCGGTGTGGAGATGCTGCAGTCCGACGCCGCGAGCGTGCAGCGGCTGCACGGGTGGGGGCGGCGGCTGGTCGATGCCGCGGTCGCCGAGCCTGCGGCCTTCGATGACAGCCCCGAGCGCAGGGCGGCAGCGCAGGTCGAGCTGATCGAGACGCTGCTCGCCGCGCTTTGGGGCGCCGCAGACCGCGCGCCCGACCGCAAGGCGTTGGCCGGGCAGGAGCAGGGCCGCATCGTGCGCATCGCCGAGGACCACGCGCTCGCGCATGTGGGCGAACGGCTGTACGTGTCCGACCTGTGCCGCGCGGCGGGAGCCAGCGAGCGCGCGCTGGAGTACGCGTTCAAGCAGACGATGGGCCTGACGCCGGTGGCCTACCTGGCGCGGCTGCGGTTGCACCGCGTGCGCGATGCGCTGCAGGCGCCGGTGCGCGGCGCCAGAACCGTGTCATCGATCGCCCTGGACTGGGGCTTCTGGCACTTCGGCGAGTTCTCGCGCGCCTACAGGGACTGCTTCGGCGAGCTGCCGTCGAAGACGCTGCGCCGCCAGCCGCAGCCGCAGCCGGAGCCGCGGCCGCAGCCATAGCCGCAGCCGCAGCCGCAGCCGCAGACCGCGGCTGCGCCCGAAGCTGCGGCAACGGCCGGCCGCACGGGATCGACCCGATTGCGGCCGGCCGGGCCGCAAGCGGCGTGGGACTCAGATCAACGCCGCCGGATCGGGCAGCTCCTGCTGCAGCGCACCGCCGGCGGCAAAGCGCGTGACGCGGCGCGCGCGCAGGTGCACGCGGCTGCCGCCCTTCAGGCCCAGCCGGTCGCGCAGCACCGCGAACTCGCTGCGCGGCATTTCCACATCGACATAGCTGCCGTCGTCGTCGCGCTTGAACTCGATGCGCGTGTGCGCGCCCACGGTCAGCACCTGCGACAGCGTCACCGGCAGCGTGCCGGCTTCGGGCGCGGCCACGATGTCGAGTTCGTGCGGGCGCACGTAGACGGTGCCGGCCGCCGCCCCGACGCCGCCCGGGCCGTGGCCGCCGGCACCGAACCGGCCGTGGAACAGGTTGACGTCGCCCAGGAACTGCAGCACGAAGGGGCTGGCCGGGTGGTCGTAGACCTGGTCGGGCGTGCCCTGCTGCTCGATCGCGCCGTGGTTCATCACGACGATGCGGTCGGCGACTTCCATCGCCTCGTCCTGGTCGTGCGTGACGAACACGCTGGTCACGTGCATCTCGTCGTGCAGCCGGCGCAGCCAGCGGCGCAGCTCCTTGCGCACCTTGGCGTCGAGCGCGCCGAAGGGTTCGTCCAGCAGCAGCACCTTCGGCTCCACCGCCAGCGCGCGCGCCAGCGCGATGCGCTGGCGCTGCCCGCCCGAGAGCTGGTGCGGGTAGCGATCGGCCACCCAGTCGAGCTGCACCAGCTTCAGCAGCGCCATCACCTTGGTGCGGATCTCGCTGTCGGACGGGCGCCAGCGGGCGTGGGCCCCCAAGGCGCCTTCGGCGCCGGCCCCCCGAGGGGGCGTCGCCGCCTTGGGGCGGCCCGGCGGCGGCTTGGGCCGCACGCGCAGCCCGAAGGCGACGTTCTCGAAGATCGTCATGTGGTTGAACAGCGCGTAGTGCTGGAACACGAAGCCGACGTTGCGCTCGCGCACCGAGGTGTGGGTCGCGTCCTCGCCGTGGAAGCGCACTTCGCCGCTGTCCGGCACTTCGAGCCCGGCGATGATGCGCAGCAGCGTGGTCTTGCCCGAGCCCGAGGGCCCGAGCAGCGCCACCAGCTCACCCGCCGGGATGTCCAGGTTCAGGTTGTCGCAGACCACCGTCGCGCCGAAGCGCTTGTTCAGGTTGCGGATCTCGATGCTCATGGCAGTGCCCTACTCGGCGCGATCGCCGGCGCCCCGTCGTTGATGTTTGACGCGCTGCTCGACGAGGTACTTCAACCCCAGCGTCACCAGCGCCAGCAGCGCCAGCAGCGAGGCCACCGCGAAGGCCGCGGCGAACTGGTATTCGTTGTAGAGGATCTCGATGTGCAGCGGCATCGTGTTGGTCTGGCCGCGGATGTGGCCCGACACCACGCTGACGGCGCCGAACTCGCCCATCGCGCGCGCGTTGCACAGGATCACGCCATAGAGCAGCGCCCACTTCACGTTGGGCAGCGTCACCCGCCGGAACATCTGCCAGCCGGTGGCGCCGAGTACGCGCGCCGCCTCTTCCTGCTCCTGGCCCTGCGCCTGCATCAGCGGGATCAGCTCGCGCGCGACGAAGGGGAAGGTGATGAACACCGTGGCCAGCACGATGCCGGGCACGGCGAAGATGACCTTCAGGTCGTGCGTCTGCAGCCACGGCCCGAGCCAGCCCTGCAGGCCGAACACCAGCACGTAGATCAGGCCGGCGATCACCGGGCTGACGCTGAAGGGCAGGTCGATCAGCGTCAGCAGCAGGTTCTTGCCGCGGAAGTCGAACTTGGCGATGGCCCAGGCGGCGCTGATGCCGAACACCAGGTTCAGCGGCACGCTGATGCCGGCGGCCAGCAGCGTCAGCGCGATGGCCGAGCGTGCATCGGGCTCGGTGATGGCCGCCCAGTACACGCCCCAACCCTTCTTGAAGGCTTCGACGAACACCGCCGCCAGCGGCACGAACAGGAACAGCGTCAGGAAGACCAGCGCGGTGACGATCAGCGCGGCGCGCACCCATGGCGCCTCGCCGGTGGCCGGGCGCAGCGCGCGCGGCGCGGCACCGGCTTGCGGCAGCTTGGCGGCAGGCACGGCCAGGGTGTTCATATTCCGCCCTGCCGCTTGCGCGCCCAGGTCTGCAGCGTGTTGATCAGCAGCAGCAGCGCGAAGCTGATGACCAGCATGACCACCGCGATGGCGGTGGCGCCGGGCACGTCGTACTGCTCGAGCTTGGTGATGATCAGCAGCGGCGTGATCTCGCTGACCATCGGCATGTTGCCGGCGATGAAGATCACGCTGCCGTATTCGCCCAGCGCACGCGCGAAGGCCAGCGCGAAGCCCGTCAGCAGCGCGGGCAACACGATCGGCAGGATCACCTGGGTGAAGGTCTGCAGGCGGCTGGCGCCGAGCGTGGCCGCGGCTTCTTCCAGCTCGCGGCTCACGTCCTCCAGCACCGGCTGCACCGTGCGCACCACGAAGGGCACGCCGATGAACACCAGCGCGACGAATACGCCCAGCGGCGTGAAGCTGACCTTGAAGGGCAGCCACTGGCCTATCCAGCCGTTTTGCGCATAGATGGCGGTCAGCGCGATGCCGGCCACCGCGGTGGGCAGCGCGAAGGGCAGGTCGACCAGCGCGTCGATCAGGCGCTTGAACGGGAACTCGTAGCGCACCAGCACCCAGGCGACGACCAGGCCGAAGAAGGCGTTGAGCAGCGCCGCGGCGAAGGACGCGCCGAAGCTCAGCCGGTACGAGGCGACGACGCGCGGCGACGACACCGCCTCCCAGAAGGCCGGCCAGCTCATCGTGAAGGTCTTCAGGAAGGCGGCCGACAGCGGGATCAGCACGATCAGGCTGAGGTACAGCAGCGCGAAGCCCAGCGCGAGGTCGAAACCGGGCAGCACGCTGTGCCGCCGCAGCAGGGTGCGCGACAGCAGCATGTCAGCTGCCCCACCGCGCATCGCGCGGCCCGCGACGCGTCAAACCTCGAGCAGCGACCGACCGGTATCGGCCCGTTGCAGACTCTCGCAAAGGCCGCCGTTCTTCGCTGCGTTTCGAGGCCGCTGAGGCAAAGCCGACAAGGGGGTGGCCGACTACGCTCAGCCAAATTCTTATTCGCTCCGTCGGCCACCCCCTCATCGGCTTTGCCGGCACCGCCAGGGCGCTTCGGCAACGAACAAGGGAGCCGACCTCGGCACGAACAGCGGCATCGGCGAACCACTGATCGGGCCGACGGCGGGGTGGCCGACGGAGTGAATAGGAATTGGCTGAACGGAGTCGGCCACCCCGCCGTCGGCCCCGTGCAGCACGCTTTTGCGCCGGAGCGGCCGCATTCGGTGAAACGACGAACGGCAGCGAAGCGCCGCCAGGGAGCGCCGAAGGCGCTGTGGAGGCGATCATCGTTTGGCGGCCAGGATCTGGTCGTAGACGGCGCCGTCGTCGAAATGCTCCTTCTGCGCCTTGGTCCAGCTGCCGAAAACCTCGTCCACGGTGAAGGCGTTGACCTTCGGGAAGGTCTTCGCATGCCGGGCCAGCACCGCGGCGTTGCGCGGACGCAGGCCGTGCTGCGCGGCGATCTCCTGCGCCTCGGGCGACCACAGCCACTTCAGGTAGGCCTCGGCCTGCTTGCGCGTGCCGCGCTTGTCCACCACCTTGTCGACCACGCTGACCGGGTTCTCGGCCAGCACCGTCCACGTCGGATAGACCACGTCGAACACGTCGCCGAATTCCTCGCGGATCAGGTCGACCTCGCTCTCGAAGGTGGCCAGGGCGTCGCCGATGTTGCGCTGGATGAAGGTGGTGGTCGCGGCGCGGCCGCCGCCGTCGAACACCGGCACGTTGGCGAAGAGCTGCTGCACGCGCTCGCGCGCCTGCGCCGGCGTGCCGCCGGCCTTGATCACCGCGCCCCACGCGGCGACGTAGCTGTAGCGGCCGTTGCCGGTGAGCTTGGGGTTGGGGATCACCACCGCCACGCCGGGCCTGGCCGCGTCGGCCCAGTCCTTGATGCCCTTGGGGTTGCCCTTGCGCACCAGCAGCACCGTCACCGAGGTGGTGGGCGCGGCGTTGTCGGGCAGGCGCCTGGCCCAGTCGGCGGGCACGAAGCCGCTGCGTGCGGCCAGCATGTCGATGTCCAGCGCCTGGTTCATCGTGACCACGTCGGCCTGCAGGCCGTCGATGACCGCGCGGATCTGCTTGCTCGAGCCGCCGTGGCTCTGGTTGATCGCCAGATCGGCGCCGCCGCCCTGCTTCCACTGCGCCAGGAAGGCCTTGTTGTAGTCCTTGTAGAACTCGCGCGCCACGTCGTAGCTGACGTTGAGCAGCGTCGTGGTCTGGGCGGCGGCCAGCGTGGGCACTGCGGCGCCGAGCAGCGCGGCGAGCAGCAGCGCGCGGCGGCTGCGGGACGGTTGGGGCAAGGGCATGGCGGATCCGGCTGGTGGGCGAGGCGCGCATCCTAGGCAGCCCGGCCGCGGCGGCCAACGAAGCAAATCGCGCTTGCTTATGCGGGCTCCGAGGAAGGCACCGCGGCCGCGCCCGCATCGCAGCGGCCCCGCGCGGCATCGAAGCGAATCGAATCGTGATGGTTCATGCAGGTTCCGAGCAGGGCGGCGCGGCCCGGCCGCCGGCCGCGGCTATGCTGCCGGCAGCGTGCGGCGCATGCGGCGGAACCTCTGCGGCCGCGCGCGCATCCGATGCGCATGACCGAACTGATCCTGATCCGCCACGGCGAAACCGACTGGAACCGCGAGTACCGCTTCCAGGGCCAGATCGACGTGCCGCTGAACGCCACCGGGCTGGCGCAGGCGGCGCGCCTGGCGCGGGCGCTGGCCGGCGAGCGCTTCGACCGGCTCGTCAGCAGCGACCTGCAGCGCGCGCGCCAGACCGTGGCGCCGCTGGAGCGCGCGCAGGCGGCGCGGGCCACAGCGTCGGCCGCATGGCGCGAGCAGGCCTTCGGCGTGCTCGAAGGGCTGAGCGCCGCCCAGATCCAGGCCGAGCACCCGCAGCTGTGGGCCGGCTGGGTGCAGCACGACGCCGACTACTGTCTGCCCGAGGGCGAGAGCGTGCGCCGCTTCCACGCGCGCGTGCTCGGCGCGCTGCATGCGCTGGTCGATGCGCACGCCGGCGAGCGCCTGCTGATCGTCACCCACGGCGGCGTGCTCGACATGCTGTGGCGCACGGTGCACGGCTGCTCGCTGCACGGGCCGCGCGACTGCGCGATCCCGAACACCGGCATCAACCGGCTGCACTGGCGCAGCGGCACGCTGGCGATCGATTGTTGGGGCGACGACGCGCACCTGGCCGGCCTGCCCGAGCAGCCGGCCACCGCCCAGCCGCAGCGCCGCTGAGCGGCGCGGCAGCCGATCGCCGCGCCCGCGCGGCGCTCAGCCGCCGCGGTTGAGGTCGGAGATCTGCTGGTTCAGCGTCCAGTAGTCGTACAGCCAGCCCAGGCCGAGCAGGCCGCCGGTCAGCAGGTACAGCAGCCCGGTGCCCCACTTGCCCAGGTACATGCGGTGGATGCCGAGCAGGCCCAGGTAGGTCAGCAGCACCCAGGCCAGCGAATAGTTGATGCGGCCGAGCGCGAAGCGCTGGTCGGCGTCGCGGTCCATCCCCGGGATCAGGAACAGGTCGATCAGCCAGCCGATGCCCAGCAGCCCGAGCGTGAAGAACCAGATCGTGCCCGTCACCGGCCGGCCGTAGTAGAAGCGGTGCGAGCCGGTGAAGCCGAAGATCCACAGCAGGTAGCCGATCACCTTGGAGTGGGTCTTCGCGGTGGGCGTGGTCATCGTCATCGTCTGGCTGGTCATCGTGGTCTGCCGGTGTCCTCGGGTGTGCTGCGCCGGCGCTTGGCGCCGGCCGGCGCAGGGCGAGAAGATCAGGGCGCTCCGGCATTCCTCAAGAGCGCCCCTGGCCGGCACCTGGCCAGCTCCTGGCCGGCTCCTGGCGCGCAGGGTCAGGGGGTGCGGGCACGGCTCTTCGCTCCTCGAAGCGCGCAGCCCGGGCGGGCGGCAGCCCTACCATTGCCCGCAGGCCGCAGACCTTCCCAGGACCCGCCGATGCACGACGACCCCCCCGACCACGCGGACCGCGCGGACCACCACCACCCGCCGGCCGCCGCCGGTGCGCTGGGCATCGCGCGCGTCGCGCCCTTCGACGGCGCCGCCTTCGAGCGCGCCGTCACCGACCTGCTGCGCGCCTGCGGCATCGCGCCCGAAGGCGCGCACACCGGCCAGACGCCGCGCCGGGTGCGCGAGTTGTGGGAGCGGCGGCTGCTGGGCGGCTATGCGATCGACGCCGCTGCGGTGCTGGGCGAAGGCTTCGCCGACCCGCGCCGCGACATGGTGGTCGTGCGCGGCATCGCGGTGCACGGCGTGTGCCCGCACCACCTGGTGCCGTTTCGCGGCGTCGCGCACGTCGCCTACGTGCCCGGCGGGCGGCTGCACGGCTTCGGCCGCATCGCGCGGCTGGTCGACGCGATCGGCCACCGCTTCACCTACCAGGAGTGGATGACGCGCGACATCGCCGAGGCGATGGTCACCCACGGCCGCGCGCTGGGCGCAGCCTGCGTGATCGAGGCCGAGCAGCTGTGCCTGCTGCTGGGCGAAGACCGGCGCGGCGACGAGCGCGTGCACACCCAGGCCTACGCCGGCTGCTTCGAGGCCGACGCGCAGTTGCGTGCCGAGTTCCAGGGCGCGATCCGCGGGCACCGCGCATGACGGTGCCGCCCGGCGGCGATCCCGGCGCGACGCAGCCCGCAGCCGCTGCGGCAGGCGGCAGCGCCGCCGCGGACGAGGCGCCGGCGCCGCCGCATTCGCCGGCCGCGCTCGCCGCGCGCCACGGCGATCGCTGGCGCTGGCGCATGCTGCTGACGGTGATGATCGGCAGCATCGCGTCGGTGATGTCGTCGACGATCGTCAACGTCGCGGTGCCCGACCTGATCCGGCACTTCGGCATCGGGCAGGAGCGCGCGCAGTGGGTCGCGGCCGGCTTCATGACGGCGATGACGCTGGCGATGCTGCCCACGCCCTGGCTGCTGGCGCGCTGGGGCTACCGCCGTGCGTACATGGGCGCGGTGGGGCTGCTCACGGCCGGCGGCGTAGCCGGCGGCCTGGGCACCACCTACGGTTTCGTGCTCGCGATGCGCGTGGCCGAAGGCCTGGCCGCGGGCGTGCTGCAGACGATCCCGGCGATCATCATCCTGCGCGCTTTCGGCCCGGGCGAGCGCGGCCGCGCAATGGGCATCTTCGGTTTCGGCGTGGTGCTGGCGCCGGCGGTGGGCCCGAGCGTCGGCGGCGTGCTGGTCGAGCACTTCGGCTGGCGCTCGATCTTCTTCTTCGTGCTGCCCTTCGGCCTGTGGGCGCTGTGGCTGGCGCGGCGCTGCCTGCCGGCCGTCGCGCCCGGCGGCGCGCCCCCCGCCGGCCGCGACGCGCCGCTCGATGCGCTCGGGCTCGCGCTGGCGGCGGTGGGCATCGTCGGCCTGCTCGAAGGCCTGGTGCACCTGCACGGCGCGTCGTGGCAGACGCCGGCGCTGCTGATCGGCACCGGCCTGGCCGCGATCGCCGGCTTCCTGCTGCACGAGGCGCGCACGCCGCAGCCGCTGCTGGACCTGCGCCTGTTCCGCGCCAGGCCCTTCGCGATGGGTGCGCTGGTCGCCTTCAGCTACGGCATGGGGTTGTTCGGCTCGACCTACCTGGTGCCGGTGTTCATGCAGACGGCGCTGGGCTATCCGCCGTCGACGGCGGGTGCCGCGCTGCTGCCGGCCGGGCTGGTGCTGGCCGCGACGATCCCGCTCGGCGGCCGGCTGGCCGACATCGTCGCACCGCGCAAGCTGGTCGCGGCCGGGGTGGCGCTGCTGGCGCTGTCGTTCGCGCTGATGGCCACGATCGGCCCGGCCACCGGGCTCGTGCTGCTGATGCTGTGGGCGGTGGTCGGCCGCATCGGCCTGGGGCTGGTGCTGCCGTCGTTGACGCTGGGCTCGGTCGTCGGGCTCGACGCGCGGGCGGTGCCGCAGGCGGCCAGCGCGATCAGCTTCGTGCGCCAGCTCGGGGGTGCGGTGGGCGTGAGCCTGGTCGGCATCTTCCTCGAATGGCGGCTGCGCGTGCGCGCGCTCGAGGGCGCCGGCGCGCTGGCCGGCTTCGCCGACACCTTCTGGCTGGTGGCGGCGCTGACCGCCGCGGCGCTGGCGGCGGCGCTGCGCATGCGCGCGGCCGACGGCCGCGAGCGTTGACCGGCGGTGACGGGTTCCCGCCCGCGCTCCTAGCGCCAGCGCAGCGCGGCGAGGTCGTTGGCAAACAGCGGCACGTCCTTCCACAGCCCGGCCAGGCGCGCGTCGGCCACCGTGATCCAGGTGGGCTGGTACAGGTACGCGGCCACCGCGTCCTCGGCCACCAGCCGCTGCGCGTCGGCCATCAGCCGGTTGCGCTCCTGCGGGTCGGCGGTGGCCTGGATCTTCGCCCACAGCGCGTCGAAGGCCGACGATTCGTAGCCCCAGTAGTAGTTGGGCCGCGCGAAGTTGCCGAAGTCCAGCGGCTCCACGTGCGCGATCACCGTCAGGTCGTAGGCGCGCTCCTTGTACACGCCCGACAGCCACTGCGCCCATTCGACGTTCTCGATCTTCGCCTTGATGCCGATCTTGTCGAGCATCGCGGCGATGATCTCGCCGCCGGTGCGCGCGTAGGGTGTGGGCGGCAGCTTCATTGTCAGCTCCAGCGGCAGCGCCACGCCGGCCTGGTGCAGCAGCGCGCGCGCCTTGGCCGGGTCGTAGGCGTTCAGGCCGGTCAGGTCGACGTAGCCGGGCGCGCCGGGCGTGTAGTAGCTGCCGATGGGCACGCCGAAGCCGTCGGCGGCGCCGTCGATCACCGCCCGTCGGTCGATCGCCGCGGCGATCGCACGGCGCACGCGCACGTCGTCCAGCGGCTTGCGCTGGTTGTTGATCGCGAGGATGACCTTGGCGCGCGAGCCGCCGATCAGCACCTGGAAGCGCCGGTCGCGCTTGAACTGCTCCAGGCTGCGCGCCGCCGCCACCCGCGGGAAGGCGTCGACGTCGCCCGACAGCAGCGCCGCCACCTGCGCGGCCGGGTCGTTGATGAAGCGGAAGGTCGCGCGCCGCATCGCGATCGCCTTCGGGTTGCGCCAGCCGTCCCAGCGCAGCAGCGTGATCGACGAGCCGCGGCTCCAGTTGTCCAGCTTGAACGGCCCGGTGCCCACCGGCCGGGTGTTGTTGCCGGCGGCGCTCCTGGGCTCGACGATGATCGCCGTGCCCTGGCCGAGCTGGAACAGCAGGTCGGGGTTGCCGTTCTTCAGCGTCAGCACCACGGTGTGGCGGTCGGGCGTGCCGATCGCGGCGATGTTGGCGAACACCGCCTTGTCCTTGTTGACGCTGTCCTGGGCGGCCGCGCGCTCGAACGAGTAGCGCACCGCGGCCGCGTCGAAGGGCTCGCCGTTGTGGAACGTCACGCCGCGCCGCAGCTTGAAGGTGTAGGTCTTCGCGTCGGGCGAGACGGTCCAGCTCTCGGCCAGCAGCGGGCCGACGCTGCCGTCGCCGCGCACCTGGGTCAGCGTCTCGAACACGTTGTAGAGCACCACCTCGGCGATCGCCGACGCGGCGCCGGCGGTCGGGTCCAGCCCCGGCGGCTCGAGCGTCATGCCCAGCACCACCGTGTCCTTCCTGGGCTGGGCCGGCGCCGGCAGCGCCGGTGCGGCCAGGCCGAGCAGTGCGGCGGCCAGCAGCAGGGCCAGACTTCGGCGGCGCAGCGGTTTCATGGCGGCAATTCGGGCAGCGTGACGCGACGGCGGCGATTCTGACCGAGGCTGCGCCCCGCGCCGCAGAATGCGGGCCTCGCCTTCACGCACCGCGGAGGAACGATGCTCGCGATCATCGGCGGCACCGGCCTGTACGAACTGGCCGGCATGCAGATCACCGAAACCCTGGACGAGGCCACGCCCTTCGGCGAGCCCTCGGGCGCGATCCTCAAGGGCCGGCTCGCCGGGCGCGAGCTGCTGTTCCTGCCGCGCCACGGCAAGGGCCACCGGCGGCTGCCGCACGAGGTGAACTACCGCGCCAACGTCTACGCGCTCAAGCGCGCCGGCGCGACGATGATCCTCGGCTTCTCGGCGGTGGGCAGCCTGGTCGAGCTGGTGCGCCCCGGCGACCTGGCGCTGCCCGACCAGTACCTGGACTGGACGCACGGCCGGCGCGTCGGCAGCTTCTTCGGCGACGGCGTGGCCGCGCACGTGTCCACCGCCGAGCCGGTGAGCCGCGCGCTCGCCGACTGGGTGGCGGCGCAGGCGGCGGCGATGGCGCTGCCGATGCACCGCGCCCTGGCCTACGCCTGCGTCGAAGGCCCGCGCCTGGGCACGCGCGCCGAGAGCCGCTTCCTGCGCGGCGCCGCCGGCTGCCAGCTGGTGGGCATGACCAACGTGCCCGAGGTCTTCCTGGCGCGCGAGGCGCAGATCGCCTACGCCAGCATCTGCATCGTCACCGACTACGACTGCTGGATGGACGACCCGTCGCAGCACGCCAGCGTGCACGCGATCCTGCAGCGCTACGCGGCCAGCCTGGCGCAGGCGCGCGCGCTGCTCGACGCATTGCTGGCCGGCCCGCTGCCCGAGCCCGAGGCCTCGATCCGCACGGCGCTGCGCGCTGCGATGATCACGCCCGACGCGGCGCTGGATGCCGAACAGCGCACGTGGCTCGAGGTGTTGCGGCGCTGACGGCCCGCCTGCGCTGCGACAATGCGGCGCTCCCTGGAGCCCGCCTGCTGCATGAGCACCGACCTTCCCCTGATCGACGTGATCGCCGGCGCGCGGCCGAACTTCATGAAGATCGCGCCGATCCTGCGCGCGATCGGCGCGCGCCGCGCCGGCGGCAGCCGCCTGCGCACGCGGCTGGTGCACACCGGCCAGCACTACGACGCGCGCATGTCGGGCGACTTCTTCGAGCAGCTCGGCATCCCCGAGCCCGACGTCAACCTCGAAGTCGGCTCGGGCACGCAGGCCGAGCAGACCGCGGCGATCATGACGCGCTACGAGCGGCTGCTGCTCGGGCAGCGCAGCGCGCTGTGCCTGGTGGTGGGCGACGTGACCTCGACGATGGCCTGCGCGATCGCCGCGCAGAAGCTCGGCGTGCCGGTCGCCCATGTCGAGGGCGGCATCCGCTCGGGCGACTGGTCGATGCCCGAGGAGATCAACCGGCTCGTGACCGACGCGATCACCAACTGGTTCTTCACCACCAGCGAAGCCGCCAACGCCAACCTGCGCCGCGCCGGCGTGGCCGACCGCGCGATCCACTTCGTCGGCAACACGATGATCGACACGCTGCTGGCCAACCTGGACCGGCTGCGGCCGCCGCCCTTCTGGGCCGGGCAGGGCCTGGTGCCGGGCGGCTACTTCGTCGCCACGCTGCACCGGCCGGCCAACGTCGACGACGCGCAGGGCTTCGCGCGGCTGCTGCGCGCGCTGGCCGACGGCGTGCGCGGGCTGCCGGTGGTGTTCCCGGTGCACCCGCGCACCGCCAAGACGCTGGCGGCGCTGCCCGGGCGGCCGGCCAACGTGCTCGTGGTCGAGCCGCAGCCGTACCTCGAGTTCAACTGGCTGGTGCGCCACGCCAAGGGCGTGATCACCGACAGCGGCGGCATCACCGAGGAAACCACCGTGCTCGGCGTGCCCTGCCTGACGCTGCGCGACACCACCGAGCGGCCCGAGACGGTGGCGATCGGCACCAACGAGCTGATCGGCACCGACCCGGCGGCGCTGCAACCGGCGCTCGACCGGCTGTTCGCCGGCCGCTGGAAACGCGGCGCGGTGCCCGAGTTGTGGGACGGCCGCAGCGGCGAGCGCATCGCCGTGATCCTCGAGCAACTGCTCTGCCGGTGAGCGCGCAAGGCCGTTGCCATACGCGCACGGCGGCCGGCAAGGCAGGCAGGGCCGGCGCGTGAAGCGCACGACGGCGCCCTTCGACCGCGCCCGCCTCGCCACGGCCGAGCACCACCTGCTGCGCGACGGGCGCTTCGCCAATGCGCGCGTCGAGCGCGTGCGCGTCGACGGCACGGACTGGATCTTCAAGGACTTCTCGACGCGCGCCTGGTGGGTGCGGCACGGCTTCGGCCGCTTCCTGCTGGGCCGCGAGGTGCGCGCGCTGCAGCGGCTGGAGGGCCTGCCCGGCATCCCGTCGCAGGCCTTTCGCGTCGATGCCTTCGCGATGGCGGCGCGCTTCGTGCCCGGGCGCACGCTCGGCCGCGTGGAGATGGACGAGGGCCGGATGAGCGCCGAGTTCCTGGCCGCGCTCGAGGCGCTGCTGCAGCAGGTGCACGCGCGCGGGCTGGTGCACCTGGACACGCGCGGCGGCAACAACCTGCTGATGCAGCCCGACGGCGCGCCCGGCATCATCGACTTCCAGGCCGCGCTGTCCACCCGCTGGATGCCGGCCGCGCTGCGGCGCTGGTTCGAGGGGCTGGACCTGGGCGGCATCTACAAGAAGTGGCAGCGCTTCCAGCCCGAGGCGATGGGCGAGCAGCGGCGCGCGCACTTCGCGCGCATGAACCGCTGGCGCCGGCTGTGGGTGTTTCGCGGCTACTTCGGGCTGAAGAAGTAGCCGCGCAGGCAGCCCCGCGCGCGGGCCCGGCCCGGCGGGACCGGGCGGATCCGGCGATGCCGGCCCGAACAGGCAAACTGCACCCATGATCGTCGTCGGCATCCTGCTCGCGCTGGGCCTGGCGGTGGCGGTGCTCGCATCGACGCGGCGCATGGACCGGCGCGCCGGCCGTGCCGAATGGCGCCGGCTCGCCGCGCTGCAGCCGGCGGCACCCGAGCGCTTCGAGCCCGCGATGGCGGCCGATCTGCCCGAGCCCGCGCGCCGCTACTTCGACTTCGTGATCCGGCCCGGCACGCCGCTGCGCACCGTGGCCGAGATCGACATGGTCGGCAGCTTCAGCCTCGGCTCGGCCCAGGATCCGGCGTACCGGCCGATGCGGGCGCGCCAGATCCTGGCGGCGCCGCACGGCTTCGTGTGGGCGATGCGCACGCGCGGCGGCCTGCGCGTCGCCGGGTCGGATTCGGGCATCTGGACGCGCTTTCGCGTCCTCGGGCTGATCCCGGTGGCCCGGGTCGGCGACGACCCCGACCACGCACGCTCGGCCTTCGGCCGCATGGCCGCCGAAGCCGTGTTCTGGACGCCGGCGGCGCTGCTGCCCGGGCCCGGCGTGGGCTGGGAGCCGCTGGGCCCCGACAGCGCGCGCGTGACGCTGCGCCACGGCGACGCGAGCCAGGCGGTGGACGTCACGGTCGACGCCGCCGGCCGCCCGGTGCAGGTGGTGTTCGAGCGCTGGAGCAACGCCAACGCCGACCGGCGCTGGCGGCTGCAGCCCTTCGGCGGCCGGCTGTCGGACTTCCGCGAAGTCGAGGGCTTCCGCCTCGCGCACCGGGTCGAGGCCGGCAACGGCTTCGGCACGCCCGAGTACTTCGCGTTCTACGCGGTCGAGGTCACCGCGATCCGCTTCGTGCGGCCGGGCGGCGCGGCGCGGTGAACCCGGTGCGCGCCGCAGCGTGGCGATGGCCCGTGCGCGCCGCCGGGCGGCGCTTCAGCGCGCCGGCGCCCAGGTCTGCAGGTGCGGCAGCAGCGCGCGGTAAGGCGCCAGCAGCGCGACCGCCATCGCCGCCTTGACCGTCAGATCGCCGCCGGCCAGCTGCAGCCAGTTGAGCTCGCTGCCGGCAAAGGCAAGGAAGAAGAACACGCCGGTGTCGATCACCGACGCCACCAGCGAGCCGATCAGCGGCGCCTTCCACCAGGTGGCGCGGCGCCAGCGGTTGAACACCAGCACGTCCATCAGCTGCGACACGATGAAGGCCGAGCCCGAGGCCAGCGCGATCCGCCACGGCGCCAGCAGCCCCGAGGCGGCCACCGCCACCGCGAAGCCGGCCCAGGCCACGCGCCGCGCAGCCGCCGGCCCGAGCGCGCGGTTGGTCAGGTCGCACACCAGGAACACCAGCGGATAGGTGAACGCGCCCCAGGTCAGCCAGGCGTTGATCGGGTATTGCACCGCCCAGTTGGACAGCACGATCACCAGCGCCATCGCGGCGATCGGCGGCGTCAGCGCGCGCAGCGGCGGAGTCGGGGGATGGGCGGTGTTCATGGCGCTCGATCGGTATGGGCCCGGCGGCGCTGCCGCGATGCAGCAACGTTCACGAAGGGGCGGCATCTTAGCTGCCGGCAGCGGCCGGGTGTCGCCGAAGTGTGCGCCGCTGCCGCGCCGCGGCGGCACACTACGCGCTGCGCGAAGCCGGCAGCCCCCCGCCGATCCGGCGGCCCCGCCGGCCAGCCCGGCCGACAAGCCCGGCCGGCAAGCCCCGACCCCGAACCCGAACCCGAACCCGAACCCGAACCCGAACCCGAACCCGAGGAGACGACCCGATGATCGACATGCCCGTGACCGACGCCGCGCGCCGCATCCGCCGCGTGGCCCTGGGGGACCTGGTCCACCGCAGCGCGCTCAAGTTCGGCAGCCGCACGGCGGTGGTCGACGGCGACATCCGGCTGAGCTACGCGGATCTGGATGCGCGCAGCTCGCGCTTCGCCCACCACCTGCTCGGCGCCGTCGGCAGCGGCAGGCAGATCGGCATGCTGTGCATGAACTCGGCCGACATGGTGGTGGCCTACAACGGCATCCACAAGTCGGGCAACGTGTGGGTGCCGGTCAACATCCGGCTCGATGCGGGCGCGATCGGCTACATCCTGAACCACGCCGAAGTCTCGGCGGTGGTGGTGGACCAGGCGCTGCTGGCCGACCCGGCGATCGGCGCGCTGCTCGCCAAGCTGGGCGTGCCGCTGGTGCTGACGATGGCCGATGGCGCCGGCGCATCCGGCGCGACCACGCTCGCCCAGGCCGAAGCGGCCGGCGGCAGCGACGCGATGCCCGAGATCCTGATCGACGACCACCAGCCGGCACTGCTGATGTACACCAGCGGCACCACCGGCCACCCGAAGGGCGTGGTGCACTCGCACCTGTCGGTGTACGCGGCGGCCATCGGCAACATGGCCGGCTTCGCCTACACCGAGCACGACGTGCTGTCGGGCTGGCTGCCGCTGTTCCACTGCGCGCAGCATTCGTTGGCGGCCACCGCCTGCGCGGCCGGCGCCTGCATGGTGCTGACCCGCGGCTTCGAGCCCGACCCGATCCGCGCGCTGATGCTGAAGGAGCGGCTCACCATCTTCGTCGGCCTGCCGATGATGTATGCGGCCGTGCTCGCCGACCCGGCGTTCAAGCCCGAGTCGCTGCGCATGTGCATTTACGCGATGGCGCCGATCCCGGCGCCGCTGATCGCGCAGATCGCCGCGCGCATGAGCCGCAACCTCCTGCTGGCCACCGGCCAGACCGAGATCTACCCGGGCACGATGACCTTCAGGCCGCTCGACAACCCGGGCCGCGACGCCAACTACTGGGGCACCTCGCTCGTGACCTGCGAGACCGCGGTGATGGACGACGCCGGCCGGTTGCTCGGCCCCGGGCAGCCGGGCGAGATCGTGCACCGCGGCCCGAACGTGATGCTCGGCTACTTCAAGGATCCCGAGGCCACCGCCGCTGCGCAGCTGCACGGCTGGCACCACACCGGCGACCTGGGCATGTGGGACGAGGGCGGGCAGATGCTGTTCCTCGACCGCAAGAAGGACATGATCAAGACCGGCGGCGAGAACGTCGCCAGCGTCAAGGTCGAGGCGGTGGTGCTGGCGCACCCGGGCGTCGCCGGCGTGGCGGTGCTGGGGCTGCCGCACCCGCGCTGGAGCGAGGCGGTGTGCGCCTTCGTCGTGAGGAAGCCAGGCGCCGATCTGGACGAAGCGGCGTTGCTGGCGCACTGCCGCGAACGCCTGGGCGGCTTCGAGGTGCCCAAGCTGGTGCGCTTCATCGAGGTGCTGCCGGCCACCGCCACCGGCAAGGTGCAAAAGCACGTGCTGCGCCAGCAGTTCGCGAAGCTGGCCGACGAGGCCTGGGCCGCCGAAGGGGACTGACGGGCCGCGAGCGGCGCTGCCGGCGTCTGCGCAGGGCGCCTGCCGGCAAATGCTCGATTCAGCAGGAACCGAGAGGCCCTGAGGGCGCTGCCGGCGCCGCGCCCGGCCGCAGGCGCGGCGCCGGCGCTGCGCTCGCAGGCAGGTGCGCCGGGGCGATACGCCGCCGCCGGCGGGCCGTCAGGGCCGCCCGGCGTGCGGCACCTCCACGCGCACCGCCACCAGGCGGGCTTCGCGCGCCTGCTTGCGCGCCTCCTCGTGGAAATCGGGCGCGGTGCAGATGAACAGCGTGCGCCCGTCGGCGCCGCCGAGCATGCAGGCGAAGGCGCCGGTGCCGGGCTGGATCTGGTCGACGATGCGCCCGCCTTCGGCCACGCGGATCACGCGGCCGCCGACGGCGTCGGCGATCCACATCGCGCCCTCGGCGTCCAGACAGCAGCCGTCGGGCGCGGCGGCGACCTGGCCGATCATCTGCCCGACGTCGGTGCCGGTGGGCGGCTCGGCGAACTTGGCCCAGGTGCGGCGGTTGTGCAGCGTGCCGTCGGCACCGATGTCGAAGGCGCTCACGCGGTTGCCGAAGGTCTCGCACACGCGCAGCGTGCCGTCGGCGCCGATCACGCTGCCGTTGGGAAACCACAGGTCGTCGGCCGCGCGGCTGACGCTGCCGTCGGCGTCGACGCGCCACAGGCCGGTGGGCCGGAACGGCGCGCCACCCATCAGGTCGAAGCCGAAGTCGCCGACCCAGGCGCGGCCCTGCGCGTCCACCACCATGTCGTTGACGTGGCCGCCCGCATGCGCGGACAGATCGGCATGCGTGACCAGGCTGCCGTCGCCCTCGCGGCGCAGCAGTTTGCGGTCGCGCATCGACACCACCAGCAGCCGGCCGTCGGGCAGCCAGCCCAGGCCCGACGGCTGTTGCGGCACCCGCGCCTCGACGCGCAGGTCGGCGCCGTCTTCGGCGGCCGAATACACCTGCTGCGAATAGAAGTCGGAAAACCAGATGCGGCCGTCGTGCCAGCGCGGGCCCTCGAGGAAGTGCATGCCGGGGACGATGGTCTTGATCTCGCGGGACATGGCGGGGCTCCTTTGCGGTGCGGTGGAAGTGCGTCGATTGTGGGCCGACAACACAGCGGCAGTCGTCGATCGTGTGCCGACGATGCATCGGCAGCATGAGTGCTGCCCCTGGTGTGTCGGCCTTCGGCGAGCGCGGGCTGCGCGGCCCGGCCACCGGTTGAATCCGCGGCGATGCGCGGGCCGGCGCAGATCCAAGGGTTGCGGGGCTCGCGCCAATTGGCCGTGCGACAGGCTGGCCGGCGCGGCGGCGCAGACCGGCGGCGACTCCTGCAACCGGACCCTGGGCATCCGCCAAGAGCCGGATCCTCAGCCCGCACCGGCGCCGAGGTCCGACGCGGCATCGGCGCCGGCCACGCGGCCGGGCCTGCTACCGGGTCGTGAAGCTCCAGCTCTTGGCCAGGGGGGCCCCGCCCGTCTTCAAGGTGGCCGAGAAGCTGACGCTGTAGGTCTTGGCAGGCGCCAGCGGCGACAGGGGCACCAGCGCGATCGCGCCGTCGGGCAGATTGCCGTCGGCGTTCAGCACCACGCCGGTCCCCGCCCGGATCGGCTGGTTGGCCAGCAGCACCGCCGTGACGGCGTTGCCGCCCGCATCCTTCAGCTCGAAGCGGGTGACGACGGCGTCGAGCGTGCCGGCCGCCCGGAAGTTCAGGTAGTCGGCGTTGCGCACGTTCACGATGACCGGCGTGCCGGCGGGCGTGTTCGGCACGAGCATGGCGGAAGGCCGCGGCGAATCGAAATCGACGTTGTAGTCCGGCGGCACGTTCGTCTGGCCGCCGTACGGATAGGCGACCAGCGCGCCGGCCGCGGCGTACTGCCCCAACGTGTCGGTCTGCGCGGTGGCGAAGTTGCCGATGCAGATCGGCTTGACGGCGAAGTTGCCGCTGAATCCGAAGCCCGTGTGCGTGGCCGGACCCAGCAGCGCCGACGCCTGGTAGACGGTGGCGAGCATCTGGCCGACGCAGTCCACGCCGAGAAGGGTTCCGCGGGTGTTGATGACTTCGGCGCTGTAACCGGGGGCGAAGCCGGCCTTCTTCATGCGCGATTCCGGCAGGACTTCGTAGTAGTCCAACTTGCCCGGCACCTCGGTGTGGCCGGTCGAGCCGATGTTCGAGACCAGGTACTGCACGTGCGCCTGGGCCGCCGTGTCCAGCGCCTTGCTCTGCTGCAGCAGCCCGGCACCGGCGTTGCGGCGCGCCTCGTTCAGCGCCGACATCGAGACGTCCCCCTGGCTGCCGGCGGCATAGTCCGGGGTGGGCACCGAGGTCTGGAGCGAGCCCGACGCCGAAGCCACGTCGGAGCCGGAGCCGCCCGAGCCTGCCGCACCGCCGGAGCCGCCGCTGCCCGTGCTGCCGCCGGCGCCGCTGCCAGACCCGGAACCGCCCGCCGTGCCGCCGCCCGCGCTGCCGCCGGCTGCGGCGCTGCCGCCCGATCCCGCGCTGCTCGAGCCGCCGCCGGCGCCGCCGCTGCCGGAGCCCGTGCCCGTGCTGCTGCCGCTGCCAGAGCCGCCGCCGGTGCCGGCCGCGCCGGATCCCGATGAGCCGGTGCTGCCGGCCGCCGCGTCGCCGCCCGCGGTGCCGGCTGCGCCTGCGTCCGATTCCCCGCCGCCGCTGCCGCCGCAAGCCGTCAATGCGGCCATTGCCGCCAGCGCGATCAACGAGCGGGACACATGGGACGCAAGGGACACACGAGACATCCGGGGCAATTGCCGATGCGCATTCATTCGAACCTCGATCGCGGTGTGGTGGGGTGGGCGTGATTACCCCGCGCCGCCGCTGCCTGGGCAACACCGACTCGCGGGGGCCGACGCCGCCTGCAGGCCGCGCAACTTGTATCGGTGCGCCGCTGCCGTGCGCATTGCACGGATCGGCAGGGCGGCGCGCGGCACCGCCGCGTGCCGGCCGCCCGGCTTCAGATCCAGGGCTCGGGCAGTTCCTCGGCCGCGATCGTGCGTTGCACCGCCGGGCGCGCCAGCATGCGCTGCAAGAACGCGCCCAGCTGCGGCCAGTCGCGCGCGGGCCGGCCGGCGAAGCCGCGCGTCCAGCGCGCGAGCATGAACGCGTAGGCGTCGGCCGCCGAATAGCCGGTGCCCAGCAGCCACGGCCCGCCGTGTGCACCGAACTGATCGTCGAGCTGGCGCAGCATGCCGCCGACCGCCTGCTCGGCGTGCGCGCGCACCTGCGCTGCCGCGGCGGCGTCGCCGTCGTCGACCAGCCGCTGCGGATAGAAGTAGTGCAGCAGCATCGCCTGCAGCGTGTTGGTCAGCCACACCAGCCACTTGTAGAAGTGCGCGCGCGCCGGCGTGCCCAGCGGCGGCGCCAGCGCCGCGGCCGGGTGCGTGTCGGCCAGGTGCAGGCAGATGGCCGCGCTCTCGTACAGCACGAGCGCGCCGTCCTCGAGCACCGGGATCAGGCCGTTCGGGTTGAGCTTCAGGTACTCGGGCCGCTTGTGGGCGCCCTGGGCGCGGTCGACGAGCATGAGTTCGAAGGGCGTGCCGATCTCGTGCAGCAGCACGTGCGGCGCGAAGCTGGCGTTGCCGGGGTGGTAGTGCAGGCGGATCATCGGTGCCGGAGATGGGTCGAGGCGGGTGCAGTATCGCAGCGGCCCGAGGGGGCCGGTGCCGGGCCGCTGCTAGAGTGCACGCCAGCCGCCACCACCGCCGAACCGCATGAACCCGCGCGACCCGCACCCCGCCTTGTCCGAGCACGACTGCACCGTGCTGGTGCTGCAGGGCGGCGGCGCGCTCGGCGCCTACCAGGGCGGTGCCTACGAAGGCTTCGCCGAGGCCGGCGCACACCCGAACTGGGTCGCGGGCGTGTCGATCGGCGCGATCAACGCGGCGCTGATCGCCGGCAACCCGCCCGAGGCGCGGGTGGAGCGGCTGCGCGAATTCTGGTGGCGGATGTCGGCGTCGATGCCGTGGCCGGCCGACGGCCTGCCCGGGCCGCTGCGCGAGCTGCGCAACCGCGGCACGGCCACGGCTGCCGGGATCTTCGGCATCCCCGGCTTCTTCAGCCCGCGCTGGCCGGCCGAATGGCTGTCGGCGCTGAGCGTGTACGACACCGCGCCGCTCGAGCAGACGCTGCGCGAGCTGGTCGACTTCGAGCGCATCAACCACGGCGACGTGCGGCTGTCGGTGGGCGCGGTCAACGTGCGCAGCGGCAACTCGGTGTACTTCGACAGCCGGCACTGCCGCATCGGGCCCGAGCACATCATGGCCAGCGGCGCGCTGCCGCCGGGCTTCGCGCCGGTGGTCATCGGCGGGCAGCCCTACTGGGACGGCGGCATGGTGTCGAACTCGCCGCTGTGGTACGTGTTCGACGAGGCGCCCGACCTCGACGCGCTGGTGCTGCAGGTCGACTTGTTCAGCGCGCGCGGCAAGCTGCCCGACAACCTCGACGAGGTGCAGGAGCGGATGATGGACATCCGCTACTCGAGCAAGACGCGATTCAACAGCAGCCAGCTGCATGGGCAGGAGGAGCTGAGGGCCGCGACCCGCCGCCTGCTGGCCAAGCTGCCGCCGGCGCTGCAGGGCGACCCCGACGTGCAGCGGCTGGCGGGCGCCAGCCGGCCGCGCGAGATCTCGCTGGTGCACCTGATCAACCGCCACGACACCCGCTCGGGCAGCGTCAAGGACTACGAGTTCTCGCGCGCCACCGTCGAGCAGCTGTGGAACGCGGGGCTGGACGACGCGCGCCGCAGCACGCACCATGCCGACTGGTGCCATGCCGCCGAGCACCACGACGGCATGCGCGTGTTCGACTTCACGCGCTGATCCCGGCCCCGACGGGGCCCGAGGCGGCGCTCTGGGACCGGAGGGACCGCCTATGCGAACGATGTCTGCCCTGCTGGCGGCCGCCGCGATGCTGGCCGCCGCGATGCTGGCCGCGCCCGCGGCGCGCGCGCAGGACCCGGCCTGCACCAAGGATCTGCAAGGCTTCGTCGGCCTGACGGTCACGGCCACGCGGCTGGCGAGCGTGGGCACGGTGATGGCCGAGCATTTCCTGCCGCGCACCGGCGACGGCCGCAGCACCACCGTCACCCGCGACGACATCCGCCAGTTGCAAGGCGCCTACCGCGACGCCGGCATCGAGGATTGCGAGATGCGGCGCGAGTTCCAGGCGATGGCCGCCACCCCCGTGCAGGGCGGCGGCGGCATTCCCGGCACCCTGCCCGGCACCGTTCCCGGCATCTACCCCGGCACGGCCTGGCCGGGCAACTTCGCCGCGCGCGCGGTGTGCGGCGGTGCGCGCGGGTCGTCCTACGGCCAGCCGAGCGCGCAGCAGGCGCTCGCAGTGGCCGTGGACCGCTGCGTGGCGCGCGGCGGCGATCCGAACTGCTGCGCGGCAGGCGCCTTCCTGACGCGGTAGGCGCCGCGGCCGGCGCGGCTGCGCTGCCGATCCGGCCGCCTGCTCCGGCTGCATGCTCTGGCCGTCTGCTCCGGCCGTCTGCTCCGGCGTCCTGCTCCAGCGTCCTGCTCCGGCGTCCTGCTCCGGCCGCCTGCCCCAGCGACCCGCCCCGGCCGATGCGCGGCGCGTCGCCCGCCCGCAAGGCCGCGGCGCGCAGGGCCCCTGGCGGCGTTTCAGGCGGCCGTCGCCTGGCGCACCGCGCGCTCCCAGCCGGCCATGCGCTCGGCCGCCTGGTCGCGCGTCATCTGCGGCTCGAAGCGGCGCTGCACCTGCCACTGCGCGGCGAGCTCGCCGGTGTCGCGCCATATCCCGACCGCCAGGCCGGCGAGGTAGGCGGCGCCGAGCGCGGTGGTCTCGGTGACCTGCGGCCGCACCACCGGGATGCCGAGCAGGTCGGCCTGGAACTGCATCAGCAGGTCGTTGACGCTGGCGCCGCCGTCCACGCGCAACTCGGCCAGCGGCGCGCCGCCGGCCGAGCGCGCGTCGCGGTCCATCGCCTGCAGCAGCGCCGCGCTCTGGAAGGCGATGCTCTCGAGCGCGGCGCGCGCGATGTGCGCCATCGTCGTGCCGCGCGTCAGGCCGACGATCGCGCCGCGCGCGTCGGGCTGCCAGTAGGGTGCGCCCAGCCCGGTGAAGGCCGGCACCACGACCACGCCGCCGGCATCGGGCACGCTTTCGGCCAGCGCCTGCACGTCGGCGCTGGCGGGGATCGCGCGCAGCCCGTCGCGCAGCCACTGCACCACCGCGCCGCCGATGAACACGCTGCCTTCGAGCGCGTACTGCGGCTGTGCCGAGGTCTGCGCGGCCGCGGTGCTGAGCAGCCCGTTGGCCGAGGGCTGCAGCTTCGCGCCGGTGTGCATCAGCAGGAAGCAGCCGGTGCCGTAGGTGTTCTTGGCCAGCCCGGGGCCGAAGCAGGCCTGGCCGAACAGGGCGGCCTGCTGGTCGCCGGCGATGCCGGCGATCGGGATCGGCCGGCCGAAGACGGCCGCCGCCGTCTGGCCGTACACGTGGCTCGACGGCCGCACCTGCGGCAGCACGCTCGCGGGGATGTGCAGCGCCTGCAGCAGGCCTTCGTCCCAGCGGTTGTGGTGGATGTCGAACAGCATCGTGCGCGACGCGTTGGTCACGTCGGTGGCGTGCACCGCGCCGCCGGTCAGGCGCCACAGCAGCCAGCTGTCGACGGTGCCGAAGGCCAGCTCGCCCTGCGCGGCGGCGATGTGCGCGCCGTTCACGCGGTCGAGCAGCCAGCGCAGCTTGGTGCCCGAGAAGTACGGGTCGATGCGCAGCCCGGTGGTGTGCTGCACCTGCGGCTCGAGCCCCTGCGCGCGCAGTTGCGCGCAGTACGGCGCGGTGCGCCGGTCCTGCCAGACGATCGCCGGGTGCACCGGGCGGCCGCTGCGCCGCTCCCACAGCACCGAGGTCTCGCGCTGGTTGGTGATGCCGATCGCGGCAATGTCGGCCGCTTGCAGGCCGGCCTTCGCGATCGCCTCGTGCGCGGTGGCGAGCTGGGTGTCCCAGATCTCGTCGGGGTCGTGCTCGACCCAGCCGGGCTGCGGGTAGTGCTGGCGGAGTTCGCGCTGTGCCAGCGACACGACGCGCCCTTGCGCGTCGAACACGATGCTGCGCGAGCTGGAGGTGCCCTGGTCGAGCGCGAGGACGAAGGCCATGCCGAAAAGGCTCCGGTGGCGCGGGGCCGGCGGCCCCGCCTGGCGCGCAATCTACCGCGGCTGCGGCGCCACCGGCCATCGGGGTGCGCGGCGGCTCGCGGCCGGGCATGGGAGCGCGCAAAGGGATCGTGCGGCGATGCGTCGCATCGGGTGTGCCGCCGGTGCGGCGGCGGCGCCGCGCATAGCATGCGCGGCTTCGCTGCACCTGGACCATGGGAGCCGGAACGCTGTTCGCGCTGGCCGCCGGCCTGATGTGGGGGCTGGTGTTCGTCGTGCCGCTGCTGCTGCCCGACTACCCGGCGGCGCTGCTGTCCTTCGGCCGCTACCTGGCCTTCGGCCTGATCGCGCTGCCGCTGGGCTGGCTCGATCGCGCGCGCCTGGCGCGGCTGCGGCGCGCCGACTGGATCGAGGCGGCCAAGCTCGCGCTGGTGGGCAACCTGCTGTACTACCTGCTGCTGGCCAGTTCGATCCAGCGCGCCGGCGGCGCGCTGCCGACGATGATCATCGGCACGCTGCCGGTGGTGATCGCGATCAGCTCCAACCTGCGCGACCACCAGCGCGACGGCCGCCTGCCGTGGGCGCGGCTGGCGCCGTCGCTGCTGCTGATCGGCACCGGCATCGCGCTGGTCAACCACGCGGAGCTGGCGCGCCTGCAGGCCGACCCGCAGGCCGACACCGCCCGCTACGCGATCGGCGCACTGCTGGCGGTGGGCGCGCTGGCCTGCTGGACCTGGTACCCGCTGCGCAACGCCGACTGGCTGCGCGCCGATGCGCAACGCTCCAGCAGCACCTGGGCCACCGCGCAGGGGCTGGCGACGCTGCCGCTGGCGCTGGCCGGGTGGCTCGCCTGGTGGGGCTGGGCGGCGGTGGCGGGCGACCCGTTCCTGCCGCCGCTGGGCCCGCGGCCGGCGGCATTCGCCGCGCTGATGTTCGCCGCCGGGCTGTTCGCGTCGTGGCTGGGCACGCTGTGCTGGAACCAGGCGAGCCAGCGGCTGCCGACCACGCTGGTCGGCCAGTTGATCGTGTTCGAGACGCTGGCGGCGCTGAGCTACGCCTTCATGCTGCGCGGCCGCGTGCCCGAGGCGCCGACGCTGGCCGGCATCGCACTGCTGGTGGCCGGCGTGCTGTGGGCGCTGCGCGTGCGCCCCGAGCCGGCGGTGGCGCACGGCGCCTGAGCCCGCCGGGCCGTCCCAAGGGCGAACACCGCACTAGGTTGTCTTGTGAGCGCCCAGGGTCGGCATGTGCCCGGCCGGCCCCCGCGGCGCCAGCCACGCCCGGGGCGTCCCCGCGCTTGCGCGACGGCGCCGCGGCTCAACGCTGCTGCTGCGCGATCCAGTCGTCGATCGCCGCGGCCAGCACCGGCAGCGGCACCGCGCCCTGGTCGAGTACCGCGTTGTGGAAGCGGCGCAGGTCGAAGCGCGCGCCGAGCGCGGCGCGCGCGCGCTCGCGCAGCGTGACGATCGCCATCTGCCCGGTGGTGTAGGCCAGCGCCTGCGCCGGCCACGACAGGTAGCGGTCGGTCTCGGCCTCGCACAGGCTGCGCTCGAAGCGGGTGGCGGCGCACAGCGCGTCGACGGCACGCTCGCGGCTCCAGCCGAGCGCGTGCAGCCCGGTATCGACCACCAGCCGCGACGCGCGCCAGATCTGCATCTGCAGGAAGCCGAAGCGGCTGGCCGGGTCGCGGTACAGCCCCAGCTCGGGCCCCAGCGATTCGGCATACAGCGCCCAGCCTTCGGTGAACGCGGTGAAGCCTGCATCGCGGCGGAAGGCGGGCAGCGCGCCCAGCTCGACCGCGCGCGCGATCTGCAGGTGGTGGCCGGGCACCGTCTCGTGCGCGACCAGCGCCTCCATGCCCCAGCGCGGCCGCGTCGGCCAGGCGAGCGCGTTCACGTTGAACCAGCCGGGCCGGCGGCCGTCGAGGTCGGGGCTCTCGTAGTAGTCGGCCGCGCCCGCGCCCAGGTGCGCCGGCATCGCGCGCACGCCGTAGGGCGCGCGCGGCAGCTCGGCGAAGAGCCCAGGCAGCTGCGGGTCGATGCGCTTGGCAATGTCGCGGTAGCCGGCCAGCAGCGCGTCGGCGCTCGCGTGGTACTGCTGCGGGTCGCGCGTCAGCTGCTCGATCCACGCGTCGGCGCTGCCGGCGAAGCCGGCATCGGCCTTGGCGCGCTCGATCTCGCGCTGCAGCCGCTCCACTTCCTGCAGCCCGGTCTGGTGCAGCGCCTGCGCGCCCAGCGGCTGGGTGGTGTGCTGCCGGATCAGCAGCGCGTAGACCTGCGCACCGCCCGGGTAGCGGCCGAGCCCGCCCGCGGCCGGCGCCGCGGCCAGGTAGGGGCCGGCGACGAAGTCGCGCAGCCGCTGCCACGCCGGCCGCACCTGCAGGCGCAGCAGTTGCAGCGCCTGCGCGCGCAGCGCCGCCTGATCGGCCGGCGCGATGCCGCTGCCCAGCCGTTGCAGCGGCTCGACGAAGGGGCTGTGGTCGTCGGCCGGTGCGAGCTGCGCGTCGATCTGCGCCAGCACGCGCAGCAGCACCGGCCGCGCCGGCACCCAGCCCAGCGCGATCCCCTGCTCCAGCCAGTGCAGCTCCTGTGCCGTGCGCGCCGGCACCGCCGCCAGCCGCGCAAGCCAGTTGCGCGCCTGCGCGGCGTCGTCCATCGGCATGATCTGGAACAGCGCGAACAGCTCGGTCTGGAAACCGCCCTGCGACGCCAGGCTCAGCGTGCGCCAGCCGGGGTGGGCCTGCTCGTCCACCTGCTGGCGGCGCTCGAAGATGAAGATCTCGCGTGAGACCCGGTCGGTGGGCGCCAGCGCTGCCGCATCGATGGCCTCGGCGCGCGCCAGCCAGGCGCGCTCCTGCGCGTCGCGGCGATCGCGCGCCGCGGGCGACCCGTCGGTCAGGCGGTCGTCGAAGCGGTGGTCGCCGCGCCAGGTGGCCCACTGCGGGTATTCGCGCGCGGTGCGCTCCCAGTAGTCGTCGAACAGCGCGTGCAGGCGCCGGGCAGCTTCGGCGGCCGGCGCCGCCGGTGCGGCAGATGCCGCCGATGCAGCCGATGCAGCCGATGCAGCCGATGCCGCCGATGCCGCCGATGCCGCCGATGCAGCCGATGCGGCGGGTGGCGCGAGTGCGGCTGCGCCCGCCGGGGCCGCCACGCCCGCCGCGAGCGCGATCAACGCCGCCGCCAGCGCGGCAACCCCGCTGCGCAGCGGCCCGGCGGCGATGCGGCGGTTGCGCTGCGTCATCGCCGGCTGCCCCTTCAGGTGTCGACCAGTGCTTCGTCCAGCACTTCGATCCAGTGCCGCACCGGCGTGGCGGTGCCGCTTTGCAGGTGCTGGATGCAGCCGATGTTGGCGCTGACGATCGCCTGCGCGTCGATCGACGCCAGGTTCGCCAGCTTGCGGTCGCGCAACTGCGTCGCCAGCAGCGGCTGCAGCACGCTGTAGGTGCCGGCCGAGCCGCAGCACAGGTGCGCTTCCATCGCGGCGAGCTGCACTTCGAAGCCCAGCGCGCGCATGCCGGCCTCGACGCCGCCGCGCAACTGCTGCCCGTGCTGCAGCGTGCAGGGCGGGTGGAAGGCCAGCCGGGCTGCTTCGGCGGGAGGCACGACCCGCGCCTTCAGCGCCGCGACCAGCTCCGGCAGCAGCTCGCTCGGGTCGCGCGCGAGCAAGGCGACGCGGGCGGCGCGCTGCGCGTAGTCCGGGTCGTGGCGCAGCGCGTGGCCGTAGTCCTTGACGGTCACGCCGCAGCCCGACGCGTTGACCACGATCGCCTCGACCCGGCCGGCCTTGGTCAGCCCCTCGACCAGCGGCCACCAGGCGTCGATGTTGCGCCGCATGTCGGCCAGGCCGCCTTCGGCGTCGCCCAGGTGCGCGCGGATCGCGCCGCAGCAGCCGGCGCCGTCGGCCACCAGCGCCTGGATGCCGGCGGCGTCGAGCACGCGCGCGGTGGCGCTGTCGATGTTGGGCATCAGCGCCGGCTGCACGCAGCCGCGCAGCAACAGCATCTTGCGTGCGTGTTCGCGCGTCGGCCAGCGGTGGGCATCGGCGCCGGCGCGCGGCGGCACCTTGGCCTTCAGCCCGGCCGGCAGCAGCGGCCGCACCGCCTGGCCGAGCTTGAGCGCCGGGCCGAACAGCGGCGAGGTCAGCCCTTCCCGGAGCAGCCGGCGCACTGCCTGTTCGCTGCGCGGGCGCGGCACCCGCTCTTCGACGACCTTGCGGCCGATGTCCAGCAGGTGCCCGTATTCGACGCCGCTCGGGCAGGTGGTCTCGCAGTTGCGGCAGGTCAGGCAGCGGTCCAGGTGCAGCTGCGTGCTGCGCGTGACCGGCGCGCCTTCGAGCACCTGCTTGATCAGGTAGATGCGCCCGCGCGGGCCGTCGAGTTCGTCGCCGAGCAGCTGGTAGGTCGGGCAGGTGGCGGTGCAGAAGCCGCAGTGCACGCAGCGGCGCAGGATCGCCTCGGCTTCGTCGCCGTCGGGCGTGCCCTTGAATTCGGGGGCGAGGTGGGTCTGCATCAGTCGAGGGTGTAGGCCAGCGCCCAGTAGTGCCCGAACTCGATCCACTGCGGTGCGCGCGCGCGCGGGCCGATCGCGGCCAGGGCTTCGTCGCGCGTCGGGAAGTTCTTCAGCAGCTCGTGCACCGAGCCGTCGTCGAGGCGGCGCAGCTGCCAGGTGTCGCCGGCCGCATCGCGGCGCGCGATCGGCGTGCTGCTGCCGGGCACGAAGCGGTTGTCGAGGAAGGCGACGCGCGCGCGCGCCGGCAGCAGCGCATGCAGCCGCGCCAGCCAGCCGGCCAGGCGCTGCCGCGGCAGGTGGCTCCACCAGCAGCCGGCGAAGGCGGCGTCGAAGCTGCGGCCGGCCAGCGCTTCGAGTGCATCGGCATCGACCGCGGCGAACTCGACCTTGCCCGGCGGCAGCGGCTTGGCCGCGGCGATCGCCAGCGTTTGCGGGTTCAGGTCGGTCGCGAGCCAGTGCGCGGCGGCGCGCGCGCCGTGCACCGTCCACCAGCCGGTGCCGCAGGCGATCTCGAGCACGCGCCGGCCGGCGAAGGCGCCGGCCACCCAGGCTTCGAGCGCGCGCAGGTCGGCCTGGCGCTCGGGCTTGGCGTACACGCGCTCGTATTCGGGCGCGCGCCGCGCGTAGTAGGCGCGCATCGCGTCGGCGGGGTCGGCGGCGGCGCTCACAACTGCGGGTACAGCCGGCCGGGGTTGAAGATGCGGTCGGGGTCGAAGGCGGCCTTCAGCTCGCGCTGGATGCGCAGCAGCGGCTCGGGCAGCGGCGCAAAGACGCCGGCGCCCTTGTCCTGCGCGCGAAACAGCACCGCGTGCCCGCCGGCCGCCTGCGCGGCGGCACGCACCTGCGCGGCGGGCAGCCGGCTGCACAGCCAGCGCTGCGCGCCGCCCCATTCGATCAGCATCGGCTCGGCGGGCGCGCCCGCTGCCGGGCCTTCGTGCGGATCGTTCCCCGCGGCCGCCGTTGAACCCGGCAGCACCAGCGGCGGCGCCACCTGCGGCAGCGACAGCCGCCACAGGCTCGCACCCTGCTCGACCGCCGCCTGCGCGGCGACGAAATACTCGTCGCGGTGGTCGCGCAGGCCGGCCCAGAAGCCGGCGGCCAGCTCCGGCGGCACCGGCTCGCCGCCGAGCTCGCGCTGCGCCGCAGCCACCGCCGCGGCCGCGCCGGCCAGGCGCAGCACCAGCAGGCCGTCCCACCAGGCGCTGGCGCTGATCGGCAGCGGCCGCCCGCTCCATTCGTTGACGCGCCGGATCGCCGCGCCCGCGTCCAGCTCGAAGCGCAGCGTGGCGGTGGCCACCGGCCGCGGCAGCACCTTCAGCGACACCTCGCAGATCACGCCGAGGATGCCCATCGAGCCGGCGAGCACGCGCGACACGTCGTAGCCGGCGACGTTCTTCATCACCTGGCCGCCGAAGCTCAGCACCTGGCCGCGGCCGTCGAGCAAGGTGGCGCCCAGCAGGTAGTCGCGCACGCCGCCGACCGCAGCGCGCGCCGGCCCCGCCAGCCCGGCGGCGACCATGCCGCCGACGGTGCCGCCTGCCCCCCCGCCGGCCGCGCCGAAGTGCGGCGGCTCGAAGGGCAGGCACTGGCCCTGATCGGCCAGCGCGGCTTCCAGCTCGGCCAGGCTCGTGCCGGCGCGCACCGTGACCACCAGTTCGGTCGGCTCGTAGCTGCTGATGCCGGCCAGCGGCCGCACATCCAGCGGCTCGCCCTGCGCCGCCTCGCCGTAGAAGGCCTTGGTGCCGCCGCCGCGGATGTCGAGCACGCTGCGCTGTGCCCGCGCGCTGCACACCTGGTCGACGAGGCGCGCGAGCGCGGCGTCGGCCGCCATCAGAAGCGCTCCAGTTCGGGAAAGGGCAGCAGCCCCTTCTTGACGTGCATCTTCCCGTACTCGGCGCAGCGGTGCAGCGTCGGGATCACCTTGCCCGGGTTCAGCAGTTCCAGCGGGTCGAAGGCGCGCTTGACGGCCAGCATCAGCGCGCGCTCCTCGGGCGAGAACTGCACGCACATCGAGTTGAGCTTCTCCACGCCCACGCCGTGCTCGCCGGTCACGGTGCCGCCGAAGCGCACGCTGGTCTCGAGGATGTCGGCGCCGAAGCGCTCGCAGCGCGCCAGCTGGTCGGGGTCGTTGGCGTCGTACAGGATCAGCGGGTGCAGGTTGCCGTCGCCCGCGTGGAACACGTTCACGCAGCGCAGCCCGTACTGCTGCTCCATCTGCTGGATCGCCAGCAGGATGTCGGCCAGCCGCTTGCGCGGGATGGTCGAGTCCATGCACAGGTAGTCGGGGCTGATGCGGCCGCTGGCCGGGAAGGCGTTCTTGCGCCCGCTCCAGAACTTCAGCCGCTGCGCCTCGTCGCGGCTGACCTCCAGCCGGGTCGCGCCGCAGCGGCCGAGCACCTCGGTCATGCGGCCGATCTCCTCGGCCACCTCGTCGGGCGTGCCGTCGCTTTCGCACAGCAGGATCGCCGCGGCGTCCAGGTCGTAGCCGGCGCGCACGAAGTCCTCGACCGCGGCGGTCATCGGCTTGTCCATCATCTCGAGCCCGGCGGGGATGATGCCGGCGGCGATCACCGCCGCCACCGCGTCGCCCGCCTGGCGCACGTCGTCGAAGCTGGCCATCACGCAGCGCGCGAGCTGCGGCTTGGGCACCAGCCGCACCGTGACTTCGGTGATCACCGCCAGCATGCCCTCGCTGCCCACCACCAGCGGCAGCAGGTCCAGCCCCGGCACGTCGAGCGCGTCGGAGCCGAAGACCACCGGCTCGCCTTCGACGCTGAAGCCGCGCACGCGCAGCACGTTGTGCAGCGTCAGCCCGTACTTCAGGCAGTGCACGCCGCCCGAGTTTTCGGCCACGTTGCCGCCGATCGTGCAGGCGATCTGGCTGCTCGGGTCGGGCGCGTAGTACAGGCCCAGCGGCGCGGCGGCCTCGCTGATCGCCAGGTTGCGCACGCCGCACTGCACCACCGCGGTGCGGCTGTAGGCGTCGATGCGCACGATGCGGTTGAACTTCGCGAGCGACAGCGTCACGCCCAGCGCATGCGGCAGCGCGCCGCCCGACAGCCCGGTGCCGGCGCCGCGCGCGACCACCGGCACGCGCAGCGCGCGGCAGGCCTTCTGCAGCGCGGCCACCTGCGCCTCGGTCTCGGGCAGCGCCACCGCCAGCGGTCGTTCGCGGTAGGCGGTGAGCCCGTCGCACTCGTAGGGCGTGGTGTCCTCGGGCTGCCACAGCAGCGCATGCGCCGGCAGCAGCGGCGCCAGCGCCGCCACCACCTCGGCCTGGCGGCCGGCGCGCGCCGCGGCGTCGCCGGGCGCGGGCTGGGCGGCCGGCGCGTTCATCGCAGCGCGGCGGCGATCACTCGCCCTTGGCCGGCCCGGACGCTGGCGGCTTGTGCGGCTTGTGCGGCGCCGCGGCCGGCTTGGCCTTGGCCTTGGGCTTTTCGGCCGGCTTGGCCTCGGGTTCGGCGGCGGTCTTGGCGGCGGCCAGCGTGTGCGCGGCCAGCGCCTGGCCCTCCTGCACCGCCTTGGCGGCCAACTCGCCGAACTGCTGCGTCAGCGCGCCCCACCATTGCATCGGGTCGATGCCGGCCGGCTTCGGCGGCTCGGCGGCGGCCGGCGCAGGCTGGGGCGCGTCGGCCGCCGCTTCGTGCTGTCGCGGTGCGGCGGGCGCCGCTGCCGCGCTGCGCTCGGCCGCACGCGCCGGCACCTCCGGCAGCGTCATCGCCTTGTGCAGGTCGCCCATCGGCAGGTTCATCGTCCGCAGCGTCGACAGCGTCATGCGCTGCACTTCGAGGGCCTGGACCGTGGCGCCGATCATGCGCGAGTTCTGCTCGAGCCAGAACTGCACCGTCTTGAGCTCGTCGATGCGCTTGTCGAGTTCGTCCGGGTCCAGCGTCGGCGCGACCCAGCGGCCCATCGCCGGCGCCATCTGCCCGGCGCTGCCCATCAGGCTTTGCAGGAAGTCGAAGCCCGGCACCATCTTGGCAAAGGCATTCGGATCGATCATGGGGTCGTCTCCTGTGGTGGTGCCGGCCGCCGCCGGCTGGCGGTGATTGTGGCCGACGCGCGGCTTCCTGTGCCCGTGGCGTACGCCGGCCGTGCACCGGCCGATGGCGTTGCGCCGACGCCGGGGCGGCCTTCGGCGGCGATCGCGCCGGGCCGCGGCGACGCGGTGCGCTGCGGGGCTTGGTCTGCGGGGGTTCCGGCGGCCGTCGGCTTGATGCACCATCGCCTGATGCAGGCGCCGGAGCATGTCGCGAAGCCGCTGCCGTCGATGCCGGGCACGCGAAGGCGCCGCCGCGCGGCTGCGGTGCTGGCGGCAGCGGTTGCCGCCGTGCACGCCGCGCTGTTGTGGCCCGATGCGCCGCCCCAGCCGGATCCGCCGCCGCGGCCGGATCCGCCGCGCGCGTCGCTGAGCGTGCGCCGGGTGGCCGCGGCCGAGGTGCCGCTGCCGACGGCGGCGCCGGCTGTGGCGGCCGTGGCGGCCGTGGCGGCTGCGGCGGCTGCGGCTGCGGCGGCTGACGGGCCGGTGCATGCGGCTGCGAAGCGCCCGGCCCCGATGGGCGGCGATCCGGCGCGGCCGGCCCGCAGCGCCTGGCCGGCCGCGCCGGGCGCCGGTTCGACGCCCGAAGCCGGCCGGGCACCGCGTGTCCCGCCTGCCGCAGCCGCGCCCGGCGCGGCGCCCGCAGTGCTGGGCAAGGCATCGGCCGGCGCTGCCGTCGGCGCCCCTGGTGCCACCGGCAGCACCGGCGGCACCGGCAGCACCGGCAGCACCGGCGCCAACGCGGCTGCGATGCCGGACATGCCGATCGACACCGCGACCGACACCGCGACCGACACCGCGATCGACACCGCAGCCGCTGCGGCGGCCGCGGCTTCAGCCGATGCCGCAGGCGATGCCGCTGCCGGCCCGGCCGCCGCGCTGCCGGTGTATGCGACCCGGCTGCCGCCGCCGATGCGGCTGCGGTATGCGCTGCAGCGCGGTGCTGCCGCGGGCGAGGCCCAGCTCGACTGGCATCGCGACGGCCAGCAGTACGCGCTGCTGCTGCAGCGCACGCTGCAAGGGCGTGCGCTCGAAGGTGCACGCAGCCGCGGCGGCATCGATGCCGACGGCGTCGCGCCCGAGCGGCTGGCGGCGCTGCGCGCCGGGCGCGAGGCGCGCGCCGCCAACTTCCGCCGCGACGTGCAGCGCATCAGCTACTCCGGGCCCACGCACCAGCATCCGCTGTGGCCGGGTGCGCAGGATCGGCTCAGCTGGATGATCCAGCTGCCGGCGGTGCTGGAAGCCAACCCGGCGCTGCGGCGGCCGGGCGCGCGCATCACGTTGTTCGTCGCGGGCACCGGCGGCGACGCCGAAGCCTGGCATTTCGACGTGGCCGGCGCCGAACCGCTGGCCTTGCCCGCAGGGCCGGTGTCCGCCGCGTTGCGGCTGGTGCGCGAGCCGGCGCGGCCCTACGACCAGCGCATCGAGGTCTGGCTCGATCCGGCGCGCGCCCACCTGCCGGTGCAGGTGCGGCTGCAGACGGTGCCGGGCCCGCAGGACGCCGCCACCGAATGGCGGCTGGCCGCAGCCGAGACCGGCGCGCGCTGATTCCCTTGAAAAGCCCGTGCCGGCGCCCATGTCGGCTGCAGGAGGCCCAGTGCCATGCAAGTCCTGTACAACTCGGATCATTTCGCGGTGATGCAGATCGACGTGCCCGATGCGGGCGCGGTGGCGGATGCGCCCGCGCGCGGCGGCTTCGAGATCGTCGACAAGTTCGCCCGCAAGGGCATCTTCATCGACGGCGACGTGGCGCGCAGCTTTCGCGACGGCGTGAACAAGCTGATCGAAGCGGGCCCGAGCGAAGAAGCGCTCGACGACTACATCGCCGGCTACACGCAGCTCGCGCAGCAGCCGCTGGTGGTGCATTGACCGGCGTCAGCGCCGCAGCAGGCGCGCGGCCAGGCGGTCGATGACCTTGCGGTCGTCGATCTGACACTCCCAGACGGTTTCCACCAGCCAGCCGTCGCTGCGCAGCGCGCTGCGGTCGCGGTCGAACTGCGCCTGGTTGACGGCGATCTTGCGCGCCCAGGCGCCGGCCTTGAACGTGGCCGCCGCCCGGTCGAGCGCGCAGCCATGCCCGTGCCAGAAGCAGCCGTGCACGAAGACCACGGCCCGCCGCCTGGGCAGCACGATGTCCGGTCGGCCGGGCAGATCGCGCTGCCCGCGCGCGAATCGCAATCCATGGGCATGCAGTTGCCGGCGCAGCGCCTGTTCGGGGCGCGGCTCGGGCCGCGATGTCGCGGGTATGCGCTTGGACGGGGGGCGCTGGCGGTCGGGCATGGCGTCGCACGGGTCTGCGGCCGGCCGGCGGCGCCTGGCGGTTCGGCGCAACGTGAGGATTCGGCGCGGGCCGTGGCGCGCGAGTATGGCGCGACGCCGCCGCAACGCCACGCGCCGCCTTTGCTGATGCGTCGAGCGCGCGCATCGGCGCCGTGATCCTGACTCTGCGGATCCGGCGGCGACCCGATGCGCCTCGTGCTGCCGGGTGAGCGGCCGGCTCACGCGCAGGCGCGCGCCGTTCGGCGGCCGCACCGCAAGTGCAGGCGCCCGCGCAAGCAGGCGGGCGCCTTGCTGGCGGACAATCCGGCTGATGCAACCGAGTACCGCCCCCTACACCCGCGCCGCCGCGCTGCCGGCGCTGCTGCAACAGCGCATCGTGATCATCGACGGCGCAATGGGCACGATGATCCAGCGCTTCAAGCTGAGCGAGGCCGACTTCCGCGGCGCGCGCTTCGCCGATCACCCGAAGGACCTGAAGGGCAACAACGACCTGCTGGTGCTGACGCGGCCCGACGTGATCCGCGACATCCACGAGCAGTACCTCGCCGCCGGCGCCGACATCGTCGAGACCAACACCTTCGGCGCGACCTCGATCGCGCAGGACGACTACGGCCTCGGCCACCTGGCGCGCGAGATGAACGTCGCCGCGGCAAGGCTGGCGCGCGCGGCCTGCGACCAGTACGCGACGGCTGACCAGCCGCGCTTCGTCGCCGGCGCGCTCGGCCCGACGCCGCGCACCGCGAGCATCAGCCCCGACGTCAACGACCCGGCGGCGCGCAACGTGAGCTTCGACCAGCTGCGCGCCGCCTACCGCGAGCAGGCCGAAGGGCTGCTCGAAGGCGGGGCCGACCTGTTCCTGGTCGAGACCATCTTCGACACGCTCAACGCCAAGGCGGCGCTGTTCGCGCTGGACGAGCTGATGGAGGCCAGCGGCGAGCGGCTGCCGGTGATCATCAGCGGCACCGTCACCGACGCGTCCGGCCGCATCCTGTCGGGCCAGACGGTGGGCGCCTTCTGGCATTCGGTGCGCCACGCCCGGCCGCTGGCGGTGGGGCTGAACTGCGCGCTCGGCGCGGCGCTGATGCGCCCGTACATCGAGGAGCTGGCCAAGGCGGCGGCCGACACCTTCATCAGCTGCTACCCGAACGCCGGGCTGCCCAACCCGATGAGCGAGACCGGCTTCGACGAGACGCCCGAGGTCACCGCCGGCATGCTCGCCGAGTTCGCGCAGGCGGGTTTCGTCAACCTCGTCGGCGGCTGCTGCGGCACCACGCCCGAGCACATCCGCGCGATCGCGCAGCGCGTGTCGGCGTACCGGCCGCGGACCAAGGCCGACCCGCTGTTCACGAGCCTGATCGCCGCCTGAAGGACGTTGCGCGATGACGCGCCGCCGCTCGGCCCAGCCGCCCCGGTTCGTCAACTATCTGGGCGAGCCGGTCGGGCTCGACGGCCGGGTCCAGCCGGAATCGTCCGAGCCCGCCGCCAAGGCGGCGCCTGCGCGCGCGCCGACTCCGGCCGAGCGTGAGCGCGTGCTCGACGCGCTGTGCATCGCCGGCTGGCAGCGCGGCCGGCATCCGCTGTTCCATCTGCTGCGTGCGCTCGAATGGAAGCGCGACGACGACCGCGCCTTCACGCCCGACGATGTCGGCGCGGCGCTGCGCGCGCTGGCCGACGAAGGCCGCGTCGCCCGGCTGCCCGACCAGGGCTGGCAGCTCGGCTGGCCCGCGCGGCGCGAGCGGCTGCCGCGGCTGCTCGCGCTGCCCGGCGCGGCCGGCTGGTGGCGCGCGTGGATCTGGGCCTGCAACGGCGGCCAGGGGCCGCTGGCCGCCGAGCCGCGCTGGGCCCAGGTGCACGGCGAGGCCGAGGCCGCCGCGCTGGTGCTGCTGGTGCTGGCCAGCGGCATGCCCAAGGACGACTACAACCGCCTCGCGCGCAGCGTGCTCGGCTACGCGGCGTCGGCCGATGCGCTGGCCGAATCCTTCGAGCAGCTGATCGAGATCGGCGAAGACCGCCGCATCGACGCCGGGCTCGCGTGGGGGTTGCTGTTCAGCCTCGATTCCGCCGGGCTGCTGGCGCAGCGGCACCTGCTGCGCCACTGGGCCGACGCGGGGATCGACGGCGCGGGCGCGGCGGTGCCGCAGGCAACGAGGCTGCGCATCGCCGAATACCGGCTGCACGCCGGGCGCATCGACGCGATGCGCACCGCGCTGGGTGCGGATGGCGCCACCGGCGGCGGCAGCAGTGCCGCGGTGTTCGAGGCGGCGGTGCGTGCGCGCGAAGGCCGCTGGCCGGAAGCGGCGGCCGCGTTCGCACTGGCGCTGAAGGCGCTCGCCGCCGCCGAAGGCCGCCGCCGCGGCCTGGTGCCGCGCGGCCTGCTGCAGTGGTACGTGTTCGCGCTGCTGGCGCAACCCGACGCCGCGGCGTGGACGGTGGCGCGCAAGCTGTGCATCGCCGAATCGGGCTCGCGCACGCCGTCGGAATACGACCCCTGGGGGCGCTTCGCGCACGCAGTGGCGGTGCGGCTCGGCGATGCGCGCATCGACGCAGGCGCGTTCGAGCCCGGCGAAGCGCGCTACGGCTTCGACCCGGGCATCGAGGCCGACAAGCCGATCCTCGCCGCCTGGCTCGACCATCGCCCCCGCGGCTGGACCGCCGCGCGCATCGAGGCGCTCGGCGCTGCGCTGCACCGCCACGGCCTGCCGTGGAAGGCCGACCTGCTCGGCCAGGCCGCTGCGCGGCTGCAGCTGCCGGTGCCGCCGCGCCCGGCCGACGCGCCGCCCGAGTGGGCGCCGCGCTTCTACGCGCCGGCGCAGGCCGCGTGGCGCGACGCGCTGGCGGCGATCGTCGCGCTCGGCGACGGCCGCAGCGCCACCGCCGAAGCACCGCTGCTCACGCTGCGCTGGCGGCTCACGCTCGACGACGTCGATCGGCCGTACGACCTCGAATGCTTCGAGCCGGCGGCGAGCGCGCGCGCCAAGCCGAAGAAGCTGTCGCTCGCGCAACTGAAGAAGCGCACCCGGCTCGACCCGCGCGACGCCGCGGTCGCGCGCAACCTGCGGGCGTCCCGCTACGGCGCTCGCGACCTGAGCCTGGATCTGGCCGGCGCGGTGCAGGCGCTGGTCGGCCACCCGGCGCTCGAGCTCGCCGACGCGCCCGGCATCGAGGTCGAGCTGCGCGAAAGCCTGCCGTCGCTCGACGTGCGGCGCGAGCGCGCCGGCGACGGCAGCGAGCACTTCGTGTTCCACCTCGGCGACGAGCTGCTCGCAGGCAACGAACCCGAGATCGACCACCATCCGCCCGACTACGGCCAGCACGAAGCCGAGATCGAGCGCCGCAACGCGCTGCGCATCGTCAGCGAATCGGCCGAGCGCGCGCGGCTGATCCGCATCAGCCCGGCGCAGCGGCGCGTGGCCGAACTCGTCGCCAAGCGCTGGACGGTGCCGGTGGACGCGCAGGCCGAGCTCGACGCGGCGTTGCGCGTGCTGTCGGGCCACTTCGTGCTGCACAGCGACGCGGCTGCCGGCGAGCCGGTGCCAAGCGAGCCGCGCCTGGTCGCGCAACTGCTGCCGCGCGGCGACGCGATGGAGCTGCGGCTGGCGGTGCGGCCCTTCGGCGGCTTCGGTCCGCTGCTCGCGCCGGGCGCGGCGCGCGCGCGGCTGATGACGCTGCACCAGGGCGTGAGCCTGGCGACCGAGCGCGACCTCGACGCCGAACGCGCGCATCTGGGCGCGGTGCTCGAGGCGCTGCCGTTCCTCGGCGAAGCGCCGCCCGACGCCACCTGGCTGATCGACGACGCCGAGCAGACGCTGGCCGCAGTGCAGGCGCTCGGCCGGATGACCGAGGCCGAAGGCGCCGCGGTGCGCGTGCTCGAGTGGCCGCGCGGCAAGCCGCTCTCGGTGATCAACGCCGACGCGGCGGCGATGAAGCTCAGCCTGCGCAGCCAGCGCGACTGGTTCGCGCTCGAAGGCGAGTTGCAGCTCGACGAGCAGCGCGTGCTGTCGCTGCAGCAGCTGATGGTGCTGCTGCGCGAAGCCGGCGGCAGCCGCTTCGTCGCACTCGGCGAGGGCCGCTACCTGGCGCTGGCCGAACAGCTGCGCCAGCGCCTGGCCGACCTCGACGCGCTTGCTGAAAGCCACGCCGACGGCCTGAAGATCGGCGCCAGCGTCGCCGCCTGGCTGGCCGAGGCGGCCGAAGACCTGGGCGCCAAGGGCGACCGGGCGTGGCGCGAGCGCGCGCAGCAGCTGGAGCGGGCCGCCGCGCTCGACCCGGCGCTGCCCGCGACCCTGCAGGCGACGCTGCGGCCGTACCAGGCCGACGGCTACGCGTGGATGGCGCGGCTGGCCGCCGCCGGCTTCGGCGCCTGCCTGGCCGACGACATGGGCCTGGGCAAGACGGTGCAGACGCTGGCGCTGCTGCTGGCGCGCGCGGCCGACGGGCCGGCGCTGGTGGTGGCGCCGACTTCGGTGTGCGCCAACTGGCTCGCGGAAAGCCAGCGCTTCGCGCCGTCGCTGCGCGCCGCGGTCTACGGCGACAGCGAGCGCGCCGCGCAGATCGCGCAGGCCGCGGCCGGCGACCTGCTGATCGTGTCGTACGCGCTGCTGCTGCGCGATGCCGAAGCCTTCGCCGAGCGCGATTGGGCGACGCTGGTGCTCGACGAGGCGCAGGCGCTGAAGAACGCGGCGACGCAGCGCGCGAAGGCGGTGGGCACGCTGCGCGCGGGCTTCCGCCTGGCGCTGTCGGGCACGCCGGTGGAGAACCGCCTGGCCGACCTGTGGTCGATCATGAACCTGCTCAACCCCGGGCTGCTCGGCAGCGCCAGCCGCTTCGGCGAGCGCTTCGCCGCGCCGATCGAGCGCCAGCGCAGCGACGCCGCGCGCGCGCGGCTGCGCCGGCTGGTGGCGCCCTTCCTGCTGCGCCGGACCAAGGCGCAGGTGCTGGCCGACCTGCCGCCGCGCACCGAGATCGTCCACCGCGTCGAGCCCGGCCCCGAGGAGCGCGCCTTCCTCGAAGCGGCACGGCGCAGCGCGGTCGAGCGCATCGCGGCGATCGACGTCGGCGACAGCCGCAGCGCGTTCAACGTGCTCGCGGAACTCACGCGGCTGCGGCGCGCGGCCTGCGACCCGCGCCTGGCCGCGCCCGAGCTCGGCATGGTCGGCGCCAAGGTGCAGGCCTTCGAGGCGCTGGCGGTCGAGCTGGTCGAGGCGCAGCACAAGGCGCTGGTGTTCAGCCAGTTCACCGACTTCCTGAAGCTGCTCGGCGAACGGCTGGCCGCCGCCGGGCTGAAGTACCAGTACCTCGACGGCAGCACGCCGGCGGCCGCGCGCGCCGAGCGCGTGGCCGCGTTCCAGCGCGGCGAGGGCGACCTGTTCCTGATCAGCCTGAAAGCCGGCGGCTTCGGGCTGAACCTGACCGCGGCCGACTACGTGGTGATCGCCGACCCGTGGTGGAACCCGGCCGCCGAAGACCAGGCGATGGGCCGCGCGCACCGCATCGGGCAGGCGCGGCCGGTGACGGTGTACCGGCTGGTGACCGCCGGCTCGATCGAGGAGCGCATCGTCGGCCTGCACCACGACAAGCGCGAACTGGCCGAGGGCTTGCTGTCGGGGCAGGACGGCGGCGCGCCGCTGCGTGCGGATGAACTGATCGAGCTGCTGCGCGACTGAAGCCCGCCGTCAACCGGCGGCGGCTTCGTCGTCGTCGGCCGGTTCCAGGTCGGCCCACAGCTCGCCGGCCTCGACCACGAGATCCAGGCTCGCCAGCCGCACCGCCTCGTCGGGGCCGCTCGGGTGCAGCACCCACAGCCCGTCGGCGCCCTTGCGGTACAGGTCGCAGTGCAGGCGCTCGACGTCGACCAGCAGGTATTCGACCAGGCTCGGCAGCCGGCGATATTCGGTGAACTTCGCGCCGCGGTCGAAGGCCGCGGTCGACGGCGACAGCACCTCGACCACCAGCACCGGCTCGCGCTTGAAGCTGCGGCTCGCCAGGTCGGCGGCGCTGCAGGTGACCATCAGGTCGGGGTAGAAGCAGCAGTCGGCGGCCTCGACGCGCAGCTTGACGTCGCTGGCGTAGACGCGGCAGGGGGTGCCGCGCAGGTGCTGGCGCAGCTTCACGAGAAGGTTGATCGCGACCGTGTTGTGGCGATCGATCCCGCCGGTCATCGCGAACACCTCGCCGCGCACGAACTCGTGCTTGGCCGGCTGGGCTTCCTCCCAGGCCAGGAATTCCTCCGCCGTCATCGGGCGGGCTTCGAGGGCGTATCCCACGCGCGGCTCCGCAGCTTGCAGGTTCACGCCCGGCAGTCTAGTGCAGTGTTCCACGCTATGCAGCACATAAAACCGCGCCTTTGCCGCCCTGGCGTCGTTGCAAATCCTCGCGATGCCACTGGGCATCGCTGCGGTTTGCGCCTGGCCTGGACGACAGATCCACCGGCCTTCCGGAGTGCCGCACGGCGTGCAGCACGGCACCGGGTGCGCGGCACCTGCCGTGCGAGCCCTCCCCTAGCAGCGCTGCGGCGGCGGCTGGCGGCGGCAAGCCGCCCGGCTGGGCACGCGCTGCGCAGGGCTTGCGGCCGCTGCCGTCCCGAATGGTGCTGGCAGACTGCGGTCCGTGCACACCGTCGAGATCGTGCTGCTGGTGGTCCTGCTCGGGGCCGTGACCGGCATCGCTGCGCGCTACATGCGCGCGATTCCGCTGCCGCTGATCCAGATCGCCCTGGGCGCGCTGCTGTCGTGGCCGCAGCAGGGCCTGCACATCGCCTTCGACCCGGAGCTGTTCCTGGCGCTGTTCATCCCGCCGCTGCTGTTCGCCGACGGCTGGCGCATCCCCAAGCGCGAGTTCTTCGCGCTGCAGGTGCCGATCCTGCGGCTGGCCCTGGGGCTGGTGCTGTTCACCGTGCTGGGGCTGGGCACGCTGATCCACTGGCTGATCCCCGAAATTCCGCCGGCCGTGGCCTTCGCGCTGGCGGCCGTGGTGTCGCCCACCGATGCGGTGGCGGTGTCGGCGATCACGCGCAACCTGGGCCTGCCGGCGCGCACGTTGCACCTGCTGCAGGGCGAATCGCTGCTGAACGATGCGTCGGGGCTGGTGGCGCTGAAGTTCGCGGTGGCGGCGGCGCTGACGGGTGCCTTCTCCTGGACCGCCGCGGCGCGCGACTTCCTGTGGCTGGCGCTGGGCGGGCTCGGCCTGGGCGCGCTGATCGGCTGGGGCTTCGCGGTCGCGCGCGACGCCGTCACCCGGCGCGTCGGCGACCTGGCCGCCACGCAGATGGTGCTGCTGCTGGTGCTGCTGCCGTTTGCCGCCTACCTGGTGGCCGAGCGCAGCGGCGTGTCCGGCATCCTGGCGGCGGTGGCCGCCGGCGTCACCACCAACTTCGCCGACCTGCGCCGCAGCGACTTCATCGTCGAGCGCATCCAGAGCGAAGGCGCGTGGACGATGATGGAATCGGCGTTCAACGGCGCCGTGTTCCTGCTGCTGGGGCTGCAACTGCCGTCGATCGTCGGCGGCACGCTGCACGCGGCCGGCGGCCGCTGGTGGCTGCCGGCCGGGCAGGCGGTGGCCATCAGCGTGGGCCTGCTGGGCCTGCGCTGGATCTGGTTGTCGCTGGCGGTGCGCGGCAGCCTGTGGCGGGCGCACGAGCGCGGCCACCTGCTCGAGCGGCCGTCGCCGGCGCTGACGCTGGCGACCACGCTGGCGGGCATCCGCGGTGCCGTCACGCTGGCCGGTGCGCTGTCGGTGCCGCTGCTGATGGCCGACGGCACGCCCTTTCCGGCGCGCGACGACCTGGTGTTCCTGGCCGCCGGCACGATCCTGTGCACCCTGATCATCGGCAGCATCGGCCTGCCGCTGGTGCTGCGCCGGCTGCCGCCGGCCGGCGAGCCGGTGTCGGCACGCGAGGAGCGCCAGGCCCGGCTCGCCGCCTGCCGCGCGGCGATCGCCTTTCTCGCGCGGCCGCCGCAGGGATTGCAGGCCGATGATCCGGCGCGGATGGCGCAGCACCAGGAAGCCGCAGGGCGCCTGACGCAGGACTACCGCCAGCGCATCGATCTGCTGGAAGAACCGGACACCCCGCAGACGCCCGAGGCCCAGGCCGAGTCGCCCGAGGCCACGCGCCAGCGCCGCCAGCGCTACCTGGTCGAGCTCGATCTGCGCCTGCAGGCGCTGCACGCCGAACGCGAGGTGCTGTATGCGCTGCGCCACGCGCACCGCATCAACGACGAATCGCTGCGGGGGCTGGTGGCCGAGCTGGATCTGTCCGAGGTGTCGCTGCGCAGGCGGCGGGCGGTGGCGCGCCGGGCACTCGGCCTGGCGGCGGAGCATCCGGCCGACTGAACGCGGCGCGGCAGCCGGCCCCGGGCCGGGCCTGGACGCACGGCTCTACGACGCGATGCCCCGTTCCGGTAGGATCAGGGAAAACCCTGAGAGCCATATGTCGCATCCTGAAAGCACGCCGTCGCAAGTCCGGCCGATCACCGGCCACGACAGCAGCGGGTCGTGGATTCCGATCCGCCGCCTGAACAACCGCCATCGGCCGGACGTGCTGCGCCACCTGCTGGCGCTGAGCCCCGATGACCGCTACCTGCGCTTCGAGCACATCGCTACCGACGAGCAGGTGCAGCGCTACGTCGACCAGATCGACTTCGAGCGCGACGAGATCTTCGGCGTGTTCAACCGCCGGCTGGAGCTGGTGGCGATGGCGCACCTGGCCTTCGACGGCGGCACCGAGGGCCTGCCGGCCGACACCGCCGAGTTCGGCGTGTCGGTGGCGACGCACCTGCGCGGCCGCGGTGTCGGGCAGCGCCTGTTCGCGCACGCCGCGCTGCATGCGCGCAACCGCGGCGTGCACACCCTGGTGGTGCACGCGCTGAGCGAAAACGCGCCGATGCTGCGCATCGCCCGCAGCGCCGGCGCGGCGATCGAACGCAGCGGCGGCGAGGCGCGCGCCCGCGTGAAGCTGGCGCCCGACACGCTCGCCACGCGGGTCGGTGCACTGGTCGACGAAGGCGTGGCCGGCGTCGACTACGGCATCAAGCGCCAGGTGCAGCGCGTGGACCGGCTCGTGTCGGCGATCGCCGGCAGTTACACCTGAAGTTACACCTGAGCGCCGCCGCCCGCGCTTCGGCGGCCTTCGTCCCCGCCTGACTGCGGGATCGGTCCCGCGAACACGGGAGCCTGCGGCGAAAGGCTGCGCAGTAGCATCGTCTGCACATCGATCACCCCCGCGGCGGCGCCCTCCCGGCGCCGCGCGGGCGATGGACAGAACAAGATGCAGACCACGCAGATCTGGATCGTCGCGCTCGCCGCCGCGGTGCTGGTGCCGCCGGCCGGGTTCGTGATCGCCCGCTGGCTGCAACGGCGGCGTGAGCCGCCGTTGCCCACCGAGTGGGCGCTGTCGGGCCGGCCGGTCTTCACCAGCGACGAGCGCAAGGTCTACCGCCATCTGCGCGACGCGCTGCCGCAGCACATCGTGCTGGCCAAGCTGCCGCTGCTGCGCTTCTCGCAGGCCGACGATCCGCAGCGCGTGCGCTACTGGTACGAGCTGCTGGGCGGCATTCTCGTGACCTACGCGGTGTGCAGCGCCAACGGGCGCGTGCTGCTCGCCTTCGACCTGGATACCGATCGCGGCAACGGCTCCGGCCGCAGCCAGCAGATCAAGGAGAACGTGCTGGCGGCCTGCAAGGTGCGCTACCTTCGCATCCCGGTCGCCCAGCTGCCTTCGGCCCAGGAACTGCAACTGCTGCTGCCGCAGCCCACGGCTGCATCGCGGGCGCCGCATCCGGCGGCGACCGCCGCCGCCACGCACGGCGAAGGCGCCGACGCCAACGGCCTGCGGCGCGACAGCCGCACGCTGTGGCAGGACTCGGGCTTCTTCCAGGATTCCTTCTTCGGCGGTGAACTGCGGCCCGAAGGGGCGGGTGATCCGCAAGGCCGCGGCGATCCGGCCCGCGGCGCCAACCGGGGGCACGACCCGCGGCCGCCTGACGGCGGCGATCCGGGCGACACGGCCGCCGCGCAGCGCCCGCCGCGGCGCTGAGCTCGCCGCCGCCGCTGCCGCGTAGCATCGGCAGCATGGTGCCCGCCGCCGATCGGCTGCCCGGCTATGCCGACCTGACGCCCGACGAACTGCTGGCCGCGCTCGACGCGGTGGGCTTTCGCGGCGACGGCCGGCTGCTGCAGCTCAACTCCTACGAGAACCGCGTGTTCCGGCTGATGCTCGAGGACGGCCGCGCGGTGGTCGCCAAGTTCTACCGCCGCGGCCGCTGGAGCGACGCGCAGATCGTCGAGGAACACGCGTTCGCGGCCGAACTCGCCGCTGCCGAGGTGCCGGTGGTGGCACCGCTGCCGCTGCAGGCCGCCGACCCGGCGGTCACGCTGCTGCCGGCCGGCGGGGCGCCGACGCTGGCGCTGCGCCGCGCGCCGCAAGGCCTGCACCGCTACGGCGTGTGGCCGAGCCGTGCCGGGCGCGCGCCCGAGCTCGAGGACCCCGAAGTGCTGGAGCGCCTGGGCGGCTTCATCGGCCGGCTGCATGCGGTCGGTGCGCGCCGGCCCTTCGTGCACCGCCGCCGGCTCGACGCGCGCGCCGACGTGCGCGCAGCACTCGCACTGCTGGAAGCCGGCGCGCATGTGCCCGACGCGCAGCGCACGGCCTGGGCGGCGGTGGCCGCCGAGGCGGTGGCGTGCATCGACGCGGCCTTCGACGCCTTCGAGCCCGAAGCGATCCGCCTGCACGGCGACTGCCACCCGGGCAACCTGCTGTGGCGCGAGCAGGGCGTGCACGTGGTCGACCTCGACGACGCCTGCCAGGGCCCGGCGGTGCAGGACTTGTGGATGCTGCTGGCCGGCGATGCCGACACCGCCGCGCGCCAACTGGCGCTGCTGCTGCGCGGCTACGCGCCGTTTCGCGACTTCGACCGGCGCGAGCTGCGGCTGGTCGAGCCGCTGCGCCTGCTGCGCATGATCCGCCACAACGCCTGGGTCGCGCAGCGCTGGCACGACCCGGCGTTCCCGGCGGCCTTCCCCGATTTCGGCAGTGCCGGGTACTGGGCGCAGCAGACCCTGCAGCTGCGCGAGCAGTTGCGCACCGCCGCGCAGGCGCCGGACAGCCTCGCCTGACGGCGGCCGCCGGGGCGCAGCGGCGGCGCCCGGCGGCGCCGCTCAGGCCGCCAGCAGCCGGGTCACGCGCTGCACGTAGGCGGCCGGGTCGTCGAGCTGGCCGCCTTCGGCCAGCAGCGCCTGGTCGAACAGGATCTGCGCCAGGTCGTCGAAGCGCGCGTCGGTCTCGAGCCGCTTGACGAGTGCATGCGCGGTGTTGACCTCGAGCGTCGGCAGCGTCTTGGGCGCGTCCTGGCCGGCCTGCTTCAGCAGCCGCGCCAGGTGGCCGCTGATGTCGCCCTCCTCGACCACGATGCACGCGGGCGATTCGACCAGCCGCGTGCTCACGCGCACGTCCTTCGCGCGGTCCTTCAGCGCGGCCTTGAGCCGTTCGAGCACCGGCTTGAAGGTCTCGGCGGCCTCTTCGGCCTGCTTCTTCTCGGCCTCGTCCTGCAGCTTGCCCAGGTCGACCGCGCCCTTGGCCACGCTTTGCAGCGCGTGGCCGTCGAACTCGTACAGGTGCGACAGCATCCATTCGTCGACGCGGTCGGTCAGCAGCAGCACCTCCAGCCCCTTCTGGCGGAAGACCTCGAGCTGCGGGCTGCTCTTCGCGGTGGCGAGCGTGTCGGCGGTGATGTAGTAGATCGCCTCCTGGCCTTCCTTCATGCGCTTGACGTAGTCGGCGAAGGACACGCCCGCATCGGCGTGGGTGCTGGCGAAGCGCAGCAGCTTGGCCAGCCGCTCCTGGTTGGCGTGGTCTTCGCCGATGCCTTCCTTCAGCACCGCGCCGAACTCGCCCCAGAAGGCGGCGTACTTGTCGCGCTCGGCCGCGTCGTCGTTGTCGGCCAGCGATTCGAGCATGCCCAGCACGCGCTTGGTGCAGCCTTCGCGGATCGCCTTCACGTCGCGGCTTTCCTGCAGCAGCTCGCGGCTGACGTTCAGCGGCAGGTCGGCCGAATCGACCACGCCCTTGACGAAGCGCAGGTACACGGGCATCAGCGCCTCGGCATCGTCCATGATGAACACGCGCTTGACGTAGAGCTTGACGCCGCCGCGCTTGTCGCGGTTCCACAGGTCGAAGGGCGCCTTGGCCGGCACGTACAGCAGCTGGGTGTACTCGGTGCGGCCTTCGACGCGGTTGTGGGTGTAGGCCAGCGGCGCCGCGCTGTCGTAGCTGATCTGCTTGTAGAAATCCTGGTACTCGGCGTCGGTGACCTCGCTCTTGGGCCGCGTCCACAGCGCCGCGGCCTTGTTGACCGTCTCCCACTCGCCGGTGGCGACCTGCGCCTTCTTCTCGTCGTCCCACTTCTCCTGCTGCATCAGGATCGGCAGCGAGATGTGGTCGGAGTACTTGGCGATGATCGACTTCAGCCGCCAGGCGGACAGGAAGTCTTCCTCGCCTTCGCGCAGGTGCAGCGTCACGTCGGTGCCGCGCTGCGCGCGCGTGATCGGCTCGACCTCGAAGTCGCCTTCGCCGCTGCTGCTCCAGCGCACGCCCTCGTCGGGCTTGAGCCCGGCGCGGCGCGATTCCACCGTGATGCGGTCGGCCACGATGAAGCCGGAGTAGAAGCCCACGCCGAACTGGCCGATCAGGTTGGCGTCCTTCTTCTTGTCGCCCTCGAGCCGCGCCAGGAATTCGCGCGTGCCGCTCTTGGCGATCGTGCCCAGGTGCTGCACCGCCTCCTCGGCCGACAGGCCGATGCCGTTGTCGCGGATCGTCAGCGTCTTCGCATCGGCGTCGAAGAACACGCGCACTTCGAGGTTGGGCGCGTCCTCCCACAACGCGCTGTCGTCCAGCGCCTCGAAGCGCAGCTTGTCGCAGGCGTCGGATGCGTTGGACACCAGCTCGCGCAGGAAGATCTCCTTGTTCGAGTACAGCGAATGGGTCACGAGATGCAGGATCTGCTTGACCTCGGCCTGGAAGGAAAGGGTCTGCTTGTTCATCGTAGGATCGGGCAAAGAATGCGAGTGAGCGCCAACGGCGCAACCTGCGGCACCTGGGGGCGGAAAGCCGGGCTTCAAGCCCGCGCCGCCGGGAGCGGAACTTTAGCCCCCGCGCGGCCGTCCGACAGTGCCGTGCGCATGCGCCGTGGGTGGTGCCGCGCCCTCGCGCCGAGTGCCGCAACAGCCTGCGCAACAGACGATGCCCGATACCCCGAACCTCATGCCCCAGCTGCCGGCATTCGCCTGGCCCGACCCGAGCCGCATCGATCCGGTGCTGGGCGTCGCGCTGGTGACGCTGCTGGCGGTGGTCGCCGCCGGCGTGCTGCAGCATCGGTTGCGCCTGCCGCGGCCGGTGGGCTACATGCTGGTCGGGGCGCTCGCCGGCCCGCTCGGCTTCGATCTCATCGACCGCGGCAACCTCGGCGGCTGGAAGCCGCTGGTCGATCTGGCGATCGCCACGCTGGTGTTCGAGCTCGGCAGCCGCCTGCGGCCGCGCTGGCTGGTGGACAACCCGTGGCTGGCGGCCAGCTGCCTGCTCGAGGGCCTTCTGGCCACGCTGGCCGTCGGCGGCCTGATGGCCGCACTCGGGGCGCCGCCGTTGTCGGCGGTGCTCGCCGGACTGGTCGCGGGCTCCACTTCGCCGATCATCTCGATGGCGTCGGTGCACGAGCTGCGTCCGCACGGCCAGGTCAGCGAGCGCATGCTGATGATGTGCGCGATCAACAGCCTGGTGGCGATGCTCGCGCTGAAGCTGTGGCCGTTGTTCGCGATCGCGGGCAGCGGGCTCGGCGACGCGCTGACCTGGACCGCGAGCGCCGTGTACGTGCTGTGCGGATCGTTCCTGCTGGGTCTTGCGGCCGGCTGGCTGCTGGACCGCGGTGCGCGCTTTCACGGCCACCGCGCGACGATGCCGGTGCTGCAGATCGCGCTGGTGCTGCTGACCGCGACGCTTGCGTCGGGCTGGGGCCTGTCGCCGCTGCTGACGCTGCTGGTCGCCGGCATGACGGCGCGCGCCCGGATGCGGCACCGGCTGACGGTCGAGCCCTACCTGGGCAGCGCCGGCGCGGTGCTGAACGTGCTGCTGTTCATCGCGATCGGCCTGCTGTTCCACGTCAGCAACCTGCGCGAGACCTGGCCGTGGGTGCTGGGCCTGGTCTGCGCGCGCCTGGCCGGCAAGGGGCTCGGCATCGCGCTGCTGGCGCGCCCGAGCGGCTTGTCGTGGCGGCAGGCGCTGGCGCTGGCGCTGGCGCTGCAGCCGATGGGCAGCCTGGTGGTGCTGCTGGTGGCCGACAACTTCGGCTGGGCCACGCAACTGCCGGGCGTCGATGCCCGCGTGATGCAAACCCTGCTGGCCGCGACCGCGCTGCTGCAGCTGACCGGCCCGCTGTGGCAGCAGCTGGCGCTGCGGCGCGTGGCCGGCGAAGCGGCCTGAACGCAGGAGGCGCGCGATGGCGCTCGAGACCTTCACCACATCCGAGGCCTTGACGATGGGCGTCGAGCTCGAGCTGCAGCTCGTGGGCACGCTCGACTTCGACCTCGCGCCGCGCGCGCAGGATCTGCTGCGCGCGCTCGACAAGCATTCGGGCACCTGGGACGTGAAGCCCGAGATCACGAGCAGCATGATCGAGATCGGCACCTCGATCCAGCGCGAGCACGCGCCGCTGGTCGCCGAGCTGCGCGACCTGTGCCGGCAGCTGTCGCGCGCGGCGCGCAAGATCAACGTCGGCATCGCCGGCGGCGGCACCCATCCGTACCAGCACTGGAGCGATCGCAAGATCTACCCGACCGAACGCTTCCGCCACCTCAGCGAGCTGTACGGCTACCTGGCCAAGCAGTTCACCGTGTTCGGCCAGCACGTGCACATCGGCGTGCCCAACGGCGACGACGCGCTGTGGCTGCTGCACGCGCTGTCGCGCTACGTGCCGCACTTCATCGCGCTGTCCGCGTCGTCGCCCTTCGTGCAGGGCGTGGACACCGGCTTTCATTCGGCACGGCTGAACTCGGTGTTTGCGTTCCCGATGTCGGGGCGCGCGCCCTTCGTGCTGAGCTGGGACGCCTTCGGCCAGTACTTCGACAAGATGACCAGCACCGGCGTGGTGCAGTCGATGAAGGATTTCTACTGGGACATCCGGCCCAAGCCCGAATACGGCACGATCGAGCTGCGCGTGTGCGACACGCCGCTCACGGTGGACAAGGCCGCGCACCTGGCCTGCTACCTGCAGAGCATCGCGCGCTGGCTGCGCGAGGAGCGCCCCCTCGAGCCCGACGAGGACGACTATCTCGTCTACACCTACAACCGCTTCCAGGCCTGCCGCTTCGGGTTGGACGGCGAGATCGTCGACCCGAAGACCAAGCAGCGCGTCAAGCTGCGCGACGACATCCTGCGCACGCTGGCGCGGGTGGCCGAGCATGCGCTGGACCTGAAGTCGCTCGAGGCCGGCGACGCGATCCGCGCCCTGCTGCTCGCCGGCAACGATGCGAGCTGGCTGCGCGCCGCGCACGCCGGCGGCCTGCCGATGCCGGCGGTGGTCGAGGCGGCGGCGCAGCGCTGGATGATGGTCTGAGAGGCTGAGAGCCTCAGCGCGGCGCGCCTGCCGCCGGCACGAACAGCTGCTGCACGCGGCGGTCGAAGTCCGGCGGGAAGACCCAGTACTTCACGCCGCCGTCGGTGCTTTGCAGCGCCAGGCCGCGGCGCTGCGGCTCGGCATTGAGCAGCATCAGCCCGAGCAGGTCGCTGCTGACCCACGGGTCTTCGTACCAGAAGTCGTGCGCGCGCAGCGGCAGCTTCGGGATCTCGTTCGGGTCCACCTTGATCAGGTCGAAGCCCAGGCGCTGCGACGCCTCGAGCAGGAAGCCGGTCTGCTGCGCGTCGAGCTCGGTCGGGTTGGGCCGGCCCGCGCGCGAGCCGCGGTGCACCAGGTTGGCGAAGCGCAGCGCCGAGTCGTTCAGGTTCGCGGCGACGCTGACACGGTCCACCACCTTCACGTAGGCAGCCAGGTCGTCGACGAAGCGCCGCGTGTCGATGTCGGGCGCGGCGAAGTAGATCTGCGCCAGCCGCAGCCGCGCGCGCACCTGCGCGCTCGATTCGCCGGGGCGCGGCACCGCCAGCCGGGCGAGCCCGGGGCTCGCGATCTGCGCGCCGGCGCTGTAGGCCAGCACGTCGATGTTCGCCGCCTTCGTGTGGGCGGCCAGCATCTCGATCAGCCGCGTGAACGGCTCCACCGAGGCCGCAGCGTTGCCCACGTCGGTGAAGTACTTCAGGATCGATCCGGCCGAAGGCCACATGAAGGCCAGCACCACCATGCGCCGGCCGGTGAAGTGGCGCAGCTGCGCCGCCTGCGCGGCGCTGATCGGCACGGTGTTGTTGGAGCCGTGCACGTAGACCAGCAGATCCTGGCTCGCGCTGGCGGCCAGCGCCCGGTCGACCAGCGCGAAGAAGGCCTGGGCATCGGGCGAATCGGCCACGCGCTCGTGCTTGCCCAGCGACACCAGCGGCTCCAGCATCTCGAGCTGCACGATCGGGCGCTCGGCCTCGTCGTCGCTGGTCGACAGCCGGTGCAGCGTGTCCCAGTCGAGCGTGCCGTCGCCGATGCGCACGTGCGCCACGCCCATGCGCAGGCGCTCGCTGGGCAGCGCGGTGTACAGCGGCACCGGCTTTTCGACCACGGCGCCGCGGTTGGTCGCGTACAGCACCGGCACGTCGGTGCCCAGCAGCTTGTCGCCGGCGGCGGCGAAGGGGTCGATGTCGCCGCTGCTGAAACTCACCGGCGTGGGCATCAGCCGCACCGGCGATTCGCAGCCCGCCAGCAGCACGGCGAGCAGCAGCGCGGCCAGCCGGCGCACGGCGCCGCAGCGCCGATTCAGGAAACGCGCGTACATCGCCGCGATTGTGGCGGACGCGCGCCGGCGGCGAGGCATGGGGCACCTCCTGCCGCCGTACAGTTGCAGGGTCGGTACCTGCCCGGTCCGCGCCGGCGGCGGACGAACGGCCGCCATCCGATCCGCCGCTGCCGGCGTTGCCGATCGGGATGCGCGGGTTGGCCCTCCACCCCGCAGCCCCCACCCGGAGACTCGAGATGACGCAAGCCCACCCATCCGCGCGCCGCCCGAACTTCGTGTTCATCGTCGCCGACGACCTCGGCTATGCCGACCTGGGCTGCTACGGCGGCCGCGACTCCGAGTTCGGCGCGGTGTCGCCGGTGCTCGACCGCATGGCCGCGAACGGGCTGCGCTTCACCCAGGGCTATTCGAACTCGCCGGTGTGCTCGCCCACGCGCTTCGCGCTGATGACGGCGCGCTGGCAGTACCGGCTGCGCGGCGCGGCCGAGGAGCCGATCAACAGCAAGAGCCGCGGCAGCAGCACGCTCGGCCTGCCGCCCGCGCACCCGACGCTGCCGTCGCTGCTGCGCGGCGCCGGCTGGCGCACCGCGCTGATCGGCAAGTGGCACCTGGGCTACCCGCCGCACTTCGGCCCGCTGCGCTCGGGCTACGAGGAATTCTTCGGCCCGATGAGCGGCGGCGTCGACTACTTCACCCACGCCGATTCGTCGGGCAACCACGACCTGTGGATCGGCGAGGAGCGGCGCGCCGAAGAGGGCTACCTGACCGACCTGATCACGCAGCGCGCGGTCGACTGGATCGGCCGCACGGCGGCGCAGGGCGACGCGCCGCTGTTCCTGAGCCTGCACTACACCGCGCCGCACTGGCCGTGGGAGACGCGCGCCGACCGCGGCCTGAAGGTCGAAGGCAGCCTGTTCCACCTGGCGGGCGGCAACATCCACACCTACCGGCGCATGATCCACCACATGGACGAGGGCATCGGCCGCGTGCTCGATGCGCTGTGCGCGGCCGGCCGGCTCGACGACACGCTGGTGGTGTTCACCAGCGACAACGGCGGCGAGCGCTTTTCCGACAACTGGCCGCTGGTGGGCGGCAAGATGGACCTGACCGAAGGCGGCATCCGCGTGCCTTACATCGCGCAGTGGCCGGCGGTGGTCGCGCCCGGCGGGGTGAGCGCGCAGCACTGCCTGACGATGGACTGGTCGGCGACGATGCTGGCCGCGGCCGGCGCGGCCGCGCACCCCGACTACCCGCTCGACGGCGTGTCGCTGCTGCCGGTGCTGCGCGACCCGGCGGCCAGCTTCGCGCGGCCGATGCACTGGCGCATGAACCACCGCGGCCAGCGCGCGTTGCGCGACGGCCGCTGGAAGTACCTGCGCGTGGACGGCCACGACTACCTGTTCGACATCGACGCCGACGAGCGCGAGCGCGCCAACCGCGGCCCGCACGAGGGCGACCGGCTCGCGCGGATGCGCGCGGCCTGGGAGGCGTGGGAGGCGACGATGCCGCCGATCCCGGCCGACGCGACCATCAGCCTGGGCTATTCCGCCCGCGACATGCCGCAGCGGTGATCGCCGCCGCCGACGACACCGACGACGCCGAGCGCTGGCAGCCGGTGAGCACGCCGGCACTGGCCGGCGTGGCGGCCTTCGCGCTCGCTGCGCTGTGGTTCGGCAACCGCGGCGAGCGCTGGTTCCCGCTGCTCGACGGCGCGAACCTGCTGTTCCACGAGGCCGGGCACCTGTTCGTCGGGCTGGTGTCGCAGCGCTTCGCGGTCTGGGGCGGCACGCTCGCGCAGTTCGCCTTTCCGCTGGCCGCCGCCTGGCATTTCCGCCGCGCAGGCGCCACCGCCTCCTTCGCCGCCTGCCTGGTGTGGCTGAGCCAGAACCTGTTCGGCATCGCGCACTACATCGGCGACGCGCGCGCCCTGGCGCTGCCGCTGGTGGGCGGGCGCGACCCGCAGGACGCGCACGACTGGGCCGAGATCCTCGGGCGCTTCGGCGCGCTGCAGGCCGACACCCGCATCGCCGCGTTCGTCACGCTGCTCGGCTGGCTGGGCGTGCTCGCGGCCGCCGGCTGGCTCGGGCTGCGCTGGATGCGCGAACGCGGGCGATGAGCGCCGCACGGCCGCTGCTGCCTTCGGCGTCGGGCTCACGCTGACGCACCACGAAGTCGCCGATCCTGAACGTCGGGCCGGTGGCGGCGTTGCTGATGGCTTGGGCGCTGCCCGGCCAGCGCATCGCGCCGCTGCAGCGGGCCGGCGCGCTGCTGGTGGTCGCCGCGGTGATGGCGCCGGAGGCTGCGGCGCCGCTGACGCCGCATTGGCTACGTCGCCGTTGACGCCCATGCACGGTAGGCATGCACCGCCGCGTCCACCGTCGGGAAGAAGGCATCGCGGCCGAAGCGCGCGAACAGCCCGAAGCGGTGCAGCTTGTCCTTGACCGGGCCCTTCATCTCGGCGAAGGCGAGCTCGATGCCGGCGTCCTGCAGCAGCTGGTCCAGATCGGCCAGCATGTCGGCGGCGGTTACGTCGACACTGGTCACCGGCTCGGCGGCCACCACCACCCAGCGCACGGCGGTCGGCGAAGCCTCGACCGCCTCGAGCACGCGCTGCTGGAACAGGTCGGCATTGGCGAAGAACAGCGGCGCGTCCCAGCGGAACAGCACCAGGCCGGCGTCGCGCACCGCTTCGGGGTGGCGCGCGATGTCGTGGAAGCCGTCGATGCCTTCCACCTTGCCCAGCACCGCGGTGTGCGGCCGCCAGCCGTCCCACAGGAATTCGATCACCGCGGCGACGACCGCCAGCGCGATGCCCTGCACCGCGCCGAGCACGACCACGCCGGCGGTGCAGCCGATCGCGAGCCAGAACTCCCAGGCCTGGATGCGGCGGATGCGCTGCAGGTCGCGCCATTCGATCAGCCCGATCACCGACGCGATCACCACCGCGGCCAGTGCGCTCAGCGGCAGGTCGACGAGCAGCGTCGGCGCCGCCAGCAGCAGCACCGCCACGGCGAGCGCGGCCACCACGCTGGTCAGCTGCGTCTTGGCCCCTGCCGCCTCGGCCACCGGCGTGCGCGTCGAACTCGAGCTGACCGGGAAACCCTGGAACAGCCCACTGGCGAGGTTGGCTGCGCCCAGGCCGATCAGCTCGCGGTTGGCGTCGATGCGCTGGCCGGTGCGCAGCGCGTAGGTGCGCGACAGCACGCTGGTCTCGGCAAAGGCCAGCACCGCGACGGCGCCTGCGCCCGCGGCCACGCGGCGCAACTCGGCCCAGTCGAGCAACGGCAACGCCGGTGCCGGCAACCCCTGCGGCAGCGCGCCGAGCACGCTGACGCCGGCGCGGCCGTCCAGGCCGAAGACGCCGACGGCCACCGTCGCGACGACCACCGCGATCAGCATGCCGGGCACGCGCGGCCAGCGCTTGAGCACCAGGATCAGCGCCAGCGTGGCCGCGCCGATCGCCAGCGACGCGAGGTTGGCGCAGCCCTGCAGCAGGCATTGGCCGAAGTCGGCCGCCTTGGCCAGCGGCCGGCCGCCCACCGTCGCGATGCCGGCGAGCCGGGGCGCCTGGTCGATCAGCACGACGATCGCGATGCCGTTGATGAAGCCGTAGCGGATCGGCTTGGACAGCAGCTCGGTCACGAAGCCGAGCCGCGCCAGGCCGGCGGCGATGCACACCATGCCGGCCGCCAGCGCCATCGCCGCCGCGACCATGACCGCGTGCTGCGCGACGCCGGCCGACAGCGGCAGCACCACTGCGAGGATCAGCGCCGCCAGCGCCGAATCGGGCCCTAGCACCAGGATGCGGCTGGGCCCGAACAGCGCATAGGCCAGCAGCGCGGCCATCGTCGTGTACAGCCCGTTGATGCCGGGCACGCCTGACGCCACCGCGTAGGCGATGCCCACCGGCACCAGCATCGTCGCCAGCACCAGCCCGGCGGCCAGGTCGTCGCGCAGCCACTCGGCACGGTAGCCGCGCAGCGCCTGCAGCCCCGGCAGCCAGCGTTGCCAGCCAGGGGACGACGGTGCGGGGCGGTCGATCATGCCGGGGCAGCGCGCGCCGCTATTCGAGGTGCGGCTGCACCAGTTCCTCGAACCACTCGACGAAGGCCAGCAGCCTGCGCGAGCGTTGCCGCCGGTGCGGGTACAGGAACGCGATGTCCATCGGCGGCGCGCGGTCGTCGGGCAGCACCTCGACCAGCTCGCCCGCCTGCAGCAGCGGCAGCACGTCGAAGCGCGGGATCTGGATCAGCCCCAGCCCCGCCAGGCAGCAGGCGATGCAGCTCTCGGCGTTGTTGACGACCACCCGGCTCGGCACGGCCAGCGTGCGCACCGACCCGGCCGCGGCCGACTCCCAGGGCAGCTCGCGGCCGGTGGCCGGCGACGCGTAGCCCACCGCCAGGTGCCCTTCGGCCAGATCCTCCAGGCGCTGCGGCGTGCCGTGCTCACGCAGGTAGGCGGGGCTCGCGCAGTTGACCAGCGCGAGGCGCCCGATCGGCCGCAACGCCAGGCTGCTGCTGGCCGGGCTGCCCACCCGCACCACGCAATCGACGCCTTCTTGCACCAGGTCGATCGAACGGTCGGTCGAGCCCAGGCCGACCCGCAGCATCGGATGCCGGCGCAGCAGCGTGGGCAGCGCCGGCGCGATCAGCCGGCGCGCGATGCGGCTGGGCACATCGACGTTGAGCCGCCCCGAGACCTGGCGCTGCTGGGCGCGGAACAGCTGGTCGATGTCGTCGGCTTCGGTCAGCAGCGGGCGCAGGCGCTCGAGCAGTTGCGCGCCATCGGTCGTGACATGGACCGCCCGGGTCGTGCGATGCAGCAGCCGCGCCCCCATGCCCGCCTCGAGCTGCTGGACGGCGGCCGACACCGACGCGCGCGGCAGATCGAGCGCGTGTGCCGCCCTGATGAAGCTGCCCATGTCGGCCACCTGCACGAACACGCGGTATTGGTCGAGCTTGTCCATCGCACGCACATTCTGGCGTGCCGGCGGCGCACGTTGTCGCGGTGCGCGCGCGTGCGCCTCGGCCGCGTCCATGCGTGCGCTGCCGCGAAGCGCGGCGCGCTGATCGCACGCGGCCGGAGCAGGTCGCGTCCAGGCTCGCGCAGAACCAGGCCGCAAGGGCGGCGGCCGGCCCGGCGCCGCTCACTTCGTCGTGTAGCCGCCGTTGATCAGGATCGTCTGGCCGGTGATCCACCAGCCGTCGGACACCAGGAAGCGGATGAACGGCACCACGTCCTGGATGTCGGTCAGCCCGGTCTTGGAGAACTTCGACAACGCCGCAGCGGTCTTGTGATAGGCCACCGCATCGGCGCCTTCGGCCGGGTAGAAGAAGGGCGTGTCCATCGGGCCGGGGCCGACCGCGGTGACCGAGATGCCGCGATCGCCGAACTCCTTCGACGCGGCGCGGGTGAAGTGCTCGACCGGCGCCTTGGTGCCTTCGTAGGCGGCATAGAAGGGCGTGAATGCGCCCAGCAGCGAGGTCACGATCGTGCACGCCTTGCCGTGGTCGTTGAGGTGGCGGCCCGCTTCCTTCAGGAAGAAGAAGGCCGACTTGGCGTTGACTGCCGTCATCTCGTCGTACTCGGCCTCGCTGATCTCGACCATCGGCTTCTTCAGCACCTTGCCGACGGTGTTGATCGCGATGTCGGGCCGACCGACCGCGGCGATGGTGTCGGCGAACAGCTTCTCGACCGCGGCTGCACGGGTCAGGTCGGCCTGGAAGGCGACCGCCTGGGCGCCGGCGGCCTGGACGGCCGCCACCGTCTGGTCGGCGTCGGCCTTGCTGGCGGCGCTGTTGTAGTGGATCGCGACGGCGCCGGCGCCGTGCGCGGCGAGGTCGCGCGCGATCAGGCCGCCGAGGTTCTTGGCGCCGCCGGCGATGAGCACGGTCTTGCCTTGGATCGAATGGTCTGCCACGGGCCTCTCCAACTGGGTTCGGAAGCCTTCAGTCTAGGCACCGGCCCGCTGCGGATCAGCACGCTGCGGCGGGATGGATCGTCCAGCGCAACCGACCAATCGAGCTGCGGCTGCGGCGCCGTGTGTCGCCCTTCGCTGATCTTGGTTGTCGCAGCCCACCACCCGGCAGGCGCAGCCACAGCCAGTCAGAAGCACCAGGTCCGCAACCGCGACTGCCCGCCGATCAGCACTTCGAGCTCTGCGCGTCCGCCTTTGGGCACGCCTTCGCCGCACCCCGGTTCGCTGAGCACGTACTCGACCTTGCCGCTGCGAAAGCGCCAGATGCGATAGAAGCACGAGCCGGTGCCTTCGCCGCCGGCCTTGCCGGTGAGTTCCAGCGCGGGCGCATCGGGCGGCGCATGCGGCTTGTTCCACGAGCGGTAGCGCGGGGCCTTGTCGTCCTTGGCGTCGATCACCACGTGGACCTTGTCGGTGCTGCAGGCGAGCAGCGGCTTCGGCTCGGCTGCCGCAGCCGCTGCGGCCGGCGCCTTGGCCGCCGCCGCGCCGGCCGGCACGTTGACGGTGGTGACGCGGAACTGCCGGCCCCGGCCGGCTTCGACCCGGTCTGCCCAGACCTCGCCGTCGCCGTACATCACGCCGCCGTCGGGTTTGCAGAACAGCGTGTCGGGCTTTTGCCGGGTGACGGCGGCGCGCACCGCCGGGCCGAAGACCTGCGCGAACTGCGATTGCAGCGCGGCGGCGTTGTCCAGCGAGACGCGGCTGCCGTCCGCCTGGTTCACCCGCAGCGCAAAGCGCACCAGCAGCGCCAGCGCCGCCGCATCCTGCTGCTCGAGCGCGGCCTTCAACGCGCTGTCGAAGCGCAGGAACTCGGCCTTGTCCTTGACGCCGAGGATGGCCAGGTCGCAGCCGTCGCCCAGCCGCGTGTCGGCGCGTGCGGGCGACCAGGCGGCGGCGGCGAGCAGCAGGATCGGGATGAACTTCGAACGCATGGGAATCGCTCCTTCTAGTGCAGTGTTCCACTCTGTGCAGCACTTAAGAAAACCGATGGATTTGTCGTCCTGGCTAGGCGCAAACCGCAGCGATGCCCAGTGGCATCGCGAGGATTTGCAACGACGCCAGGGCGGCAAAGG